>CESG01236504.1_pt1 | contig 35637 bp, 25 predicted proteins | sample 531121 | NCBI WGS metagenome assembly CESG01 (sample SAMEA2621287, study PRJEB7988) | marine metagenome | biome: marine biome (ENVO:00000447); feature: mesopelagic zone (ENVO:00000213); material: "saline water (ENVO:00002010), including plankton (ENVO:xxxxxxxx)" | depth 800 m
TTTGGATAACCACCCCGCCTGCCTTGTGCTGGGGGATAATATTTTTTATGGACATGACTTGGCTCAATCGCTTAAGGCGGCTAATGCCAAAGGGGCTGGAGCAACTATTTTTGGTTACCATGTGAGCGATCCTGAGCGCTATGGTGTCGTTGACTTTGATCAGGATGGCAAAGCTTTAACGATAGAAGAAAAGCCGGCTCACCCCAGCTCGAATTATGCTGTGACAGGGCTGTACTTCTATGACAATCAAATTACTGAAATTGCCAAGAAAATATCCCCTTCAGCGCGGGGGGAGCTAGAAATTACCGATATTAACAATGCATACTTAGAGCTTGGAACTCTTCAGGTTGAAGTGCTGGGGCGTGGGTGTGCATGGCTTGATACAGGAACGCATTCTTCGCTATTGGAAGCAAGTAATTTCATTGCCACTATTGAGCGCAGGCAAGGACTAAAGGTGTGTTGTCCAGAAGAGATTGCGTATCATATGGGTTTTATCGATAAAGAGCAGCTGCAGCGCTTGGCCCGTCAGCTGCGAAAAAGTGGATATGGGCAATACCTTACATCGTTACTTCGCGAAAAAGTATTCTAGAAGTGGAAATCAAATGATTTACAGAGAAACTGCGCTTGAAGGTGCAATGATTTTGGAGCCCCAATTATTTAATGATGAGCGGGGCTATTTTATGGAAACGTTCCGTTCTGATGACTTTAAGAGCCACTGTGCCGATGTTGATTTTGTTCAAGATAATCAGAGTAGTTCTGTTAAGGGGATTCTTAGAGGTCTCCATTATCAAGTGAACAAGCCCCAAGGCAAGCTTGTTCGAGTTATAAGTGGAGAGGTCTTTGATGTGGCAGTTGATCTCCGTCGGTCGTCAAAAACGTTTGGGCAATGGGTGGGAGTTTATCTTTCTGCTGAAAACAAGCGTCAATTCTGGATTCCCGAAGGTTTTGCACATGGGTTTCTTGTTACTAGCGATAGAGCTGAGTTTGTCTATAAGTGTACAAATTATTATTCGCCCACTGATGAAAGGGGGGTTGCTTGGAATTGCCCCGAAGTTGATATCGATTGGCCGCTAGATGACATCATTGCACCTGTGCTATCTGCAAAGGATAGCTGTTCGTGTCGTTTAAGCCAAGCTGAGGTTTTTAAATAGATACTATGAAAGTGCTTGTTATTGGATGCAAAGGTCAGCTTGGTTGGGAGCTTTTACAAACTAAACCTGCATATGTTGAGTTTATGGGGGTTGATATTGATCAGCTGGACATCACTGAGTCTCATAGCCTAGAACAGTGCGTTGACGAGATGGTACCGGATGTCATTATAAACGCTGCGGCTTATACTTCTGTTGATAAAGCTGAGTGTGACGAAGAGCAGGCCTATGGTGTTAATGCGGGTGGGGCGGAAAAGTTGGCCAGAGTCGCTGCAAATCGCGACATTAGGCTTATTCATATATCGACAGATTTCGTTTTTAATGGTGAGAAAGGCTCTCCCTACAAAATTTCTGATGACCCTGCGCCATTAAATGTCTATGGCGCATCCAAGCTGGCTGGCGAGAAGGCGGTAAGGCTGATACTACCTAGTGCAGTTATCATCAGAACGGCTTGGGTTTATTCTTGCCATGGTAAAAACTTCGTCAAGACAATGTTGAGGCTGTTAAAAGATAAAAACGCCCTTTCGGTAGTTAGCGATCAAATAGGAACGCCAACCTGGGCACGAGGACTGGCAGAAGTTGTATGGGAGTTTGTTGGAGCCGACAACTCGGAAGGACTCTATCACTGGACAGATTCAGGTGTATGCTCGTGGTATGATTTTGCTGTGGCAATTCAGGATATTGCTTTTGACATAGGGCTATTGGATACCATGGTACCCATTAGCGAAACAAAAGCAGAAAACTACAAAGCTGAAGCCGTAAGGCCGAGGTATAGCATTTTAGAACGGACTGAAACGGAGCAGTTTCTTGGTAGAAGCGCTCAGCACTGGAGGAGACAACTGCGTAATATGTTAACTAATCTACAGAAAGAGAGTGGTTTGGAGGCCGAGAGTGTTGGCTAGATCCATGTTGGTTACAGGTGGGGCCGGTTTTATCGGAGCCAATTTTGTGCGTTATTGGCTTAAACAGCACCCCGAGACTACTATCTGTGTTTTAGACTCTTTGACCTATGCGGGTAACGTATCCAGTCTTCCGTCAAGAGAGAAAAACACCCAGCTCACTTTTGTCGAAGGGGACATTGTGGACCAGCAGTTAGTAGAAAACTTACTGCTTGAGAAAAATATAGATACAGTGGTTCATTTTGCTGCAGAATCCCACGTAGATAGATCGATCTCATGTCCCGATCGTTTTATTAATACCAATATTATTGGGACTCATTCGTTATTAAAGGCTGCGAAAACAGTATGGCTGGATCGCAGCTGTTGCGAAGAACACCGCTTTCACCACGTTTCGACGGATGAAGTATATGGTACGCTGGATTTGGAGTCGCCCCCCTTCTCCGAGCAAACTCCTTACGCCCCCAACTCGCCATATGCAGCCAGTAAGGCAGCGTCGGACCACCTTGTGAGAGCGTACCATCATACCTATGGGTTGAATGTCACCACCAGTAATTGCTCGAATAACTATGGTCCGTATCACTACCCGGAAAAACTCATACCGCTTATTATTACGAATATTTTAAATAATAAACCACTCCCAGTTTATGGTGATGGATTGCAGGTTAGGGATTGGTTGTATGTTGAGGATCATGCCAGGGCTATAGAGTTGGTTCTGGATAAAGGCCAATTAGGACAGACATACAATATTGGCGGCTGCAACGAATGGAAAAATATAGATATTGTTAATTTGGTTTGCCGGTTGATGAATCGTGCTTTTGACAATGAGGCAACCCTAAAAGAACGCTTCCCGCGTGCATCTGCCGTGATAAGAGGGCGCTCAGAAGAGTTGATTACCTTTGTTGAGGATCGGTTGGGTCATGATAGAAGGTACGCGATTAATCCGAGCAAAGCTGAGAATGAGCTTGGTTATAGCCCACAAGAAACCTTTGAATCTGGAATAAATAAAACTGTAGCTTGGTATCTCAGTAATCAGGCTTGGTGGGGGCCGTTAATAGCTTATTAGGTTAAGCTTGGTTGCTTGCCGCACACATAGAGTGAGCCTTGACTGCAATATGGCAATATTTTTGGTCGGGGTACTCAGGTATTGACTAATGATTAGGTATGGACATGATAGGTAAAAAGGCCAGCGCAGTTAAACAGGATAAAAAAGTGAAAAGTTCCCGCTCGGGATTGAACTTCTTTCAAAAGGGGCCGAGACTAACGTATCAGGGGAACATTGATCGCCTGGATGCGGGAGTTCTTTTTGGTTGGGCTGCAGCTAAAGAGAGCCACGAACCACTAACTATAGATGTCATCATGGATGATATTGTTATTGGGCATGGCATAGCGAGCGAGTATCGCGAAGATCTGGAAGCCGCAGAAATTCATGAAGGAATGCATGGATTCCAAATTCCTGTGGATATACCCAGTTCTCATTCAGGCGATAGGAATATATTGCTGGTAAACGCTGAAAGTGGAGAACCCATTCCACATCAGCCTTTTTGCCTGGAAGAACCTGCAGATAGCCTGCATGGAAATATTGTCCGCTCCGAACACGGCCAAATATACGCTAATATTGGCTCTGAGCACCCTTTAGGCATTCAACATGTGGTGCTCTATCATGAAGATGTTCTGATTTCGTCAAAGAAAATACAGACTCAAAGTAATAGTATTGATGTTGCATTGCCTGTCCCTATAGAGCTTCGAGATGGAAGACGGCGTCTATATAAGCTTGGTGTTGAGGGGTATCCCCAAATGCTCGCTATGCATGTTGCGTCCTTAAAACCTATTCAGACACCATGGCAATATGTAAACAACAGCTTCCGAGTTCCCGGTTTTATGTCAATGCCGGCACAGGCTGATTATCGATATGAGTCTTTGCGTCATCACATTGACGTCTCGGCAAACGGGCATCAGCTACTCTCGATGGCTGATCTTAGAACTGTCCATGACGTGGTGGTCGAAGGATACGAGGGTAGAACCTCATTTCCGCCATTCTCTCTACCCAAGTTTAAGACGCCCAAAGTCTCAATTATTGTTCCAGCCTATAACAAGTTTGAATTAACCTACCATTGTATCGCATCTATAGCTCTAGCTTACAATGAGGTTAGCTACGAAGTTATATTGGCTGATGACTGCTCATCAGATGATACGTCAGATGCTGAAAACATTATTTCGAACTTGGTTGTGTCGAGAAACCCACAAAACCTGCGTTTTCTTAAAAGTTGCAATAGAGCGACGGAAAAAGTGCGTGGTGACTATATTGTTTTCTTAAACAATGATACTGAGGTTACCTCCTTTTGGCTGGATGAGTTAATAAAGCCGTTTAACGAGCTGGATGGCATAGGGTTAACGGGGGCCAAGCTAATCAATGCTGATGGGACGCTCCAAGAAGCTGGGGGCATTATCTGGGAGAATGGTGAGCCCTGGAATGTCGGGCGGGACGCCCACCCGATGAGTCCAGAGTATAACTATCTTCGGGACGCAGACTACCTTTCTGGTGCTGCATTATGTATCAGTTCCAACGTTTGGAAGAAAGTTGGTAAATTCAGCGAAGAGTTTGCACCATGCTACTATGAAGATACAGATTTGGCGTTTAAGGTGCGTGACCAAGGCCTAAGAACAATCTATACGCCCATGTCTACAGTAGTCCACTTTGAAGGAAAAAGTCACGGTAAGGACGTTACCAAAGGTCTAAAACAATATCAGGTCGTTAACGAAAAAACTTTTGGGATCAAGTGGTGCAACCAGTTTCGAGGGAATGGTAAACCAAGCATTGAATTAATGCATCTGAAAAAAGATCGCAATGCGAATCATAGAATATTAGTTTTGGATTATGCCACTCCATGTCCCGAAAAAGATGCTGGCAGTTATGCGGCAATTCAGGAAATAAAGCTCATCCAAGCGCTAGGGTTTAAAGTTACCTTTGTACCTAAAAATCTGGCCCATTTTGGAAAATACACCACCGAGCTACAACGCATGGGGGTGGAAGTTCTTTATGCGCCTTTTTATGTTGATATCAGTGACGTAATAGAAAAGCGAATTGGAGAAATGGACGCTGTATATATTACGCGCTATGGAGTCGCTAAGGACTGTATCGAGCTGATACGTAAAAAATCCAATGCGAAGATATTGTTTAATAATGCCGATCTGCATTTCCTTAGAGAGCTAAGGGCTGCCCTTAAGAACTCAAATGATAAAGAGCTGATGGAGCAGGCGATCCAAACCCGCACCGAAGAGCTTGCTGTATGTAGAGAGGTTGATGCCATACTCTGTTACAACGCAACCGAGCATGCTGTTATCGCTTCACACATTCTTAAAGTGGATAATATGCATATCACACCATGGGTATTGACCCAAAAGCCAGCAGGTCCAGCTTTTGCTAAGCGTAAAGGAATAGCTTTTCTTGGTGGTTATAATCATAAGCCAAACTTGGAGGCTGTAGAGTATTTGGTAAAAGAAATAATGCCTCTCTTAGCGGCAAGTCGCCCTGAGATTTGTCTGTATGTTTATGGCAGTAATATGCCAGATGATTTTAAAGAATGGGAAACTAAAAATATTAAAATGTGCGGTTTTGCCGAGAGTTTAGACGGTGTATTCCACGATCACAGGTTGTTTGTTGCGCCTCTCCTCTCGGGGGCTGGCATTAAAGGAAAAGTACTGGAAGCCATGGCGTATGGAATGCCATGTGTTCTTTCTGATGTGGCAGCAGAGGGGACCGGATTGAGTAATGGTGTAAGCGCTGCCTTAGCAGGTACTCCAGAGGAGTGGGTTGAGAAAATTGTCCGTCTTTACGATGATGAAAACTTATGGCTGAAAATGGCTGAAAATGAAGCATTGTTGGTTAAAGAACAATACTCATTTGAGTATGGCCTTAAAGAATTCCGTAAGATTTTCGCTAGCGTCGGCTTATATTGTGCTGGGTAAGAGGAAATATGAGAACTGTAATTTTTCATTATCACCTTTTTAAAAATGCCGGAACATCGCTTGACGCCATCTTTAAAAAGAACTTTGGCGACAAGTGGGTAACCAAGGAGTTTCCTCCTAATCCAAAGGCAAATAGAGAGGCCGTTGCCGAGTGGATTTTGAATGAAAAAGAGGCCGTGTGCTTTTCATCGCACACGGCGAACTTACCTCCCCCAAATATAAAGGGGATAAAAGTCATTCCGGTTATTTTCGTACGGCACCCAATAGATCGTATTGTATCAGCCTATAATTTTGAGTCAAAGCAAGCAGATGGAGGCTTTGGCTCTGTGCTAGCTAAAAATACGACATTGTCGGGTTATATTGAAACAAGGCTTTCTCTGCTGCATGACCGGCAGTGTAGAAACTTCCATACTCATCGTTTTGCGGCATTTATTTCTGACCCCAAAAAAAGCGAACTCGATAGAGCGCTAGGTGCCATCGAGTCGTTACCAATTGTTGGTGTAGTTGATGAGTTTGATAAGTCTATCGCTTTTTTGACGGAGCTCCTTAGAAAGGAAGGGTTCGATGCATTTTCAGCTGTCAAAGGTGTGGAGCTCAATGTTACAAGGCCTGTGAAAGAGGAACTTTTACAGCGAGTCGACCATATTGTTTCAGGATTGAGGGCAGACGTTTACCGAAAACTAGCTGAAGCAAATATGGATGATATGGCCCTGTATAATAGAGCGAAGGACATACTAGCGTTATACCAACTAGACCCGTAAAGTCGAGGGTTCTAACTATCGGGATCGCATACGTGCCAGCGTTTTCGGGTCTTTGGTCTAACACTTAATCATCCCCTCATTCTAGAGGCTGTTGATCTTTGCTCATAAAATGCTCAGCAATACATTGGCAGCCACATCACGACAAATGCAAGCGCAACCGTGCTGAAGTAATTTCTAGCTAATTTGTCATATCGGTTACCTCCCAAAAGGGAGTATAAGATCAAAAGCTTAGAGTAATGTCCAGTTTTTATGTGCAATTTTTTATGGTATTTGGGGTGCGGAATGACGGATAAAATGTAAATAGTAGTATTTTATAAGTATTTATCATCGGGGGCTCTTTTTCTAATGACTTTGGCTGGTGAGCCGTAGGCAATGACATAAGGCCCCATAGAGTCCAGTACGAGCGATGCAGCCCCTATAATGGAGTTGTCGCCAATATGGACGTTATGAACCAATGTTGCTCCAATACAAATGGCGCTAGCCTGACCAATTACACAATTTCCTCCAGTAACAACTCCTGGAGCGATACTCGAGAAGTCTTTCATTGTGGAGTCGTGATCTAACGACGCTCCCGTGTTTAATATGCAAGACTCTCCAATTGTACAGCCAGCGTTAACGGATACGCCTGACATCACAATGGTCCCGTCGCCAACGGTAACATTTTTAGCGAGGGATGAACTAGGGTGAACCGCGGTGATAAAGGGAAGGCTTGGACAGCTATTCTTAATGTACTCTACTACCCTCGAGCGGACTAAGTTATCTCCGATAGCAACGAAAACGCCATAAAGCGCGAGGGAATTGCATAGCTCTGGTAGGTTATCTTCACTACCCAGAATGGGGTAGCCATGAACTACCTCGTTAGGCTCTCTAAAGCGATCGATTAGTCCAGTTATACAATACCTCCCTTCTTTTTCAATGACATCAATAGCCGCGCCAGCGTGGCCAGACGAACCAATAATACAAATATTTTTCACTACGTATTCATTCCTAGTTTGTAACTGTGGGGCTAGATAGCGTTCTCTATTTGAGGCGGTTAATATTGTTGTACAGCTCAAATGTGTAAAGTAAGGCGCAAATAACTGCTAATCCGACACTTCGCTAATCAGCCCATCCAAAAATCTAGCAACATTTTTAATGTTATGTTGAGATAATTTATCAAGCTGCTCTTCTACTAACTTAGTCGCAACTGATTCACTTGTAATACATGTATTAAACTTGTCGATAAACTCTGATTCGTTATGGAATATACAACTACTTGGGAGAAAGTTATCAGCATCCCCGCCTGCCTGGGATAGTACGGGCAGCTCTTCAACACTTGCGAGCGCGATACCCCATCCACCACCATGGAGCCCAGGCAAATGTACATACATGTTGCAGTGCTCATAGAAGCTGCGCAAATCTTCAATGCGCTCGTACAATTTAATACGACCGCTTTGGACCAAATCAAGCAGGCCCTTATCTGCGGATACTATGGCTGCACTATCCGTGACGCCGACAAGTATCCACTCTAGGTCTATGAAGTCATCAAATAGCTTTAAAAACCGCTTAATAAAATCGTGGCTATATCTAGAGAATGCTTTTTCTATGCGGCCGTTGCCAAGAGTTGTCACGACCAAGAAGGCTTCCGAGGGATTCACGTCATTTTTTGTTCTTTTCCTGAGCTTCTCCTCTGGGACCATTGGAATAGGGTGGTTAATGTAATTGAAGTTACTCGCTTTTTCCACGGCTTGATTGGCTAGGTCTCCTTGGGCTAAAATGTTTTTGGAATGAACATTAGGCTGATTTCCTGCCTGAAATTGAATGCTGACGATGGGACACCAGTTGCTAACATAGTTAAAGAGTAAGTTGGCGGAGAAAAAGCCTAACCAAGAAAATGCGAATTGTGGTGAAAAGCTATTTATAGCGTTGGTTACATCTGAAAAATAGTCGCTTTTGTCGAAAGGGCTAAATAGAGACAATTCAAAGTTCGAGGGGAACTCTGACAGTCCGAGAACATTAAGCAGTTGTTTCGAAGCTTGTTGTTTCCAATTTCTGGGCAAAGCATGGAAGTTAAGGGCAAAGTCTTTTGTTGATGCCTCATTAGAAATGAGAAGTTGAACTTTCTTATTTGGATAGGTCAAGGCATAGCCGAGAGCATACGATGCGACCTGCCTAAGGTGGCTGCCAATATTGGGTAAAACCTGAAGATGCCCATAGAAAAAAAGGACCCTTTCTCTATCTTTTTCCTTGCTACCAAGTGGGATAGGATGTTGAATAGTAAGATTATTTTCTATATCTGTTATCAGCTTTTCTATATATTTGTTCAATGAGTGGTTCGTCGAGTCTAAATTTATGAACAGAGGCCTCTCGCAGTAGACTCTAAATGCAGAGTATAAATCTCTTTTCTCGGCCAAAGATAAGTTAGAGTAGTCGAAGTATTCAAAAATATCATGAACAAAATGCGCATCAAATCCATATGCACTATATAACCGTTCGATTATGAATAACCTAGTTGAACTGGGGCAGTTCGTTGAACTGTTAAGCTTTTTTACTAGGCATTTGAAATCTGGGAAATCTAGCGGCTCTTCGATAAAGATCCGAAGAGACTTAGCGATATCGATAAATGAGAACGCGGAAATAACGCTTCGGGTTGCCAAAAAGAACGAAAAGCCAATGAACCTTTGGGGTAGTGGCGCCAAGATATGAATGCCTGCCTGTCTATTGAAGAGGGTCAAGTCCATTGCGTAATGAGCCATCTGTCCTTCAACAATGGCTCGTTGAATAGAGTATCTATCAGAAAGGGGCATTAAAAGTCCTCGAGTTTGGTAGTAGGGGCGTGGAATCGTTGGAGCGTTGGCTTCAGGTTAATGGTAGACAACGCTACAAACTGGTATTCCATTAAGCGCCGTTTTTCAATACATTTACGATAGTTTGGATATCACTAGACGATAATAAACCATATAGGGGGAGGCACAGAACCTCCATAGCAGCTTTGCGCGACTGGCATAGAGAGTCCCTTGATGCTGACGGTAGTGCGCTATAGCATGGATAATCGCTAACTAATGGATAAAAATATTTTCTGGTGAAAATATTGCTTGCCCGCATCCTTTCATGTACTTGATCTCTGCTTTCTCCAAACTCACTAGCACATATCCTTATGCAAAAGTATTGTTCACTGGCGGTTGCGGAATCAGGCAACGTGACAACCTGAATTCCCTTAGTGTTTTGCAATAAATGAGTATACTGTTCTCGTATTTTTTTTCTTGCCTGTTGCTCTTTAGCTACTAACGGTAACACTTTTCTTCCCATTGCCGCTTGTAGTTCGCCCATTTTTCCGTTGATTCCAGGCAGCAAAACTTCTTCCTCATTTTTTATGCCGAAATTCTTGAGGTACTCGATTCGTTCTTTTAGGTTTGGATCACTATAAACTAGAGCGCCTCCTTCTCCAGTATGGAATAGCTTGGTAGGGTGGAAGCTAAACATTGATATGTCGCCAAAATCAGCGATAGGGTTTCCATTGTAGGTCGTGGTGAAAGCATGAGCCGCATCGTAGATTACTCTCAAACCATGCCTATCAGCAATCCTCTGAATCTCTTCCACATGGCAAGGTATCCCGTAGACATGAACACCCAAAATTGCGGTTGTCTTTGCTGTAATTAACCGTTCAATTTTTTTCGGGTCAATTGTTAGTCTGACAGGATCTATATCACAAAATACAGGTGTAATATTATTCCATGCTAAAACGTGAGTCGTAGCCGGAAATGTAAAGGGAGTAGTAATCACTTCCCCTTGGAGCCTTAGACTTTGTACAGCTGTCATCAGCGCCATTGTGCCATTATTAAATAGTGATATATTCGGGGCATGTATATAGGACTTTAGCTCTTGTTCAAGCTTTTGATGTTGTATGCCTCCGTTGGACAGCCATTTTGAGGCCCATATATCTTCTAGGTTTTCCGAATATTCGCTTAACTCTGGAAAGAGTGGACGCGTTACCATTATCGGTATTGTAAAACCAGTCATATAATTTCTGCTCTGTAAATTAAGAAAGAGTCGAGTACTTGGCTTTGTCTAGCTCTGTTTAATCGCAAAGCTAGAACATTCTTGAGTGCCTCTCGCAAGAGGCGCTCAACTCGGATGGAATTCGATTATTCGACAATATTGCCCGCATTATCAATAATGCGGGCAATATTGTCGAGACAGAATAGTAAAATATTCGGTGCTTATCTTGTTGTTGGGCGACTTTTAATGTTCAGTCGCTGCTCTTCTACTACTGGTTTTACGTACTCAAAATATGTTACATTTCTTGGCCAAAATACTTTCCGAAAACGTATTCTAACTCTTGTTAAGGTTGGCGGCATATTTTAGCCGGTTGGCAACAAAGCGGTTAGCCAAGTTTTTAATCGTGAATGGTATTGGGATTTTATTTCTTTATAGGCTGTGCATCGTTCATTTTATTCGCTCTGACTAAGATGCACATTTGTCAAGCCCATCGGTTTTGATCTGAAATCCTACCGTTTAATGATGTATATCGCTTACGCGGTATTAACCAGCTGCGTTGGTCACATCTAGGGTGTTGGCAATTAAGACCTGGCAGAGGCGATAAATCAAAGGTAGTCAGGCTTTGTATTGCGGATATATTTTAATTGTTAACGATGAAAACCTAAGACCACATGGAAAATAGTTATGAGCAGTAAGTTGAATGTTTATTGGGTGTGTTCTCTTTTGCCTCTGAAATCAGAAGCGTTAAAGTTACTATGCGGTGCTTACGGTTTTGACTATATTGAAGGAGAGGTTTTTCAAGAGGATATTCAACATCGGAGCAGTTCTTCGTTATTAGTGAATTCTAGTAACGTTTCTCTCGTTTATGAGCTGCTGGATCGCCTGCCCGGCCACGTTGGTAGTATAGAGCTCCTTATCATCTATGGTAGACCTGAACTCCTCGCCTATCTAGGCAATGGGGATGGAAGTGATATTGCTACTTTGGTTCAGATAGGGCTTCAGTACAATAAAAATACTAATATTGTTGATGCCGAATATCTAGCAAAGGATTGCACTAGCCTTCAGGCTTGGTTGAAAAAAGCAGGTATTCAGAAAGAGGTAACTATTGATACTAGTAAGTTCCTTGATGTTGTTGATATTGGTGACTCTATGGAGAGCATTAGTGCGCAGGCTTGCGAGCTTACTAAACGAATAAATAATGACTCTATCTTTGAATGCTATGAAGAACTAACAGCGATGACCTCGATTGGAGAGCCTCTACTACCTGGAGCAAGCCTCAGTCGGCTTACATGTTTGGCTGAGCAGGCCTTAAGCCGTACTTGCGAGCTATCTTCAAACTTACTAGAAAGTAATGCAGAGCTAGAAAGGAAGCACTTGGTAGCAGAGCAAGCTCAGCAGAAATTCGCGAATTTGGATATGAAATACCGTGAAACGAAGGCGGAGGTAGAATTATATAAAAGTAGGTTGACAGAGCTAGAGGCAACTTACTCTAAACAGACTAAGAGTATTGAACGGTTGAGGTCCGATAATGAGCTTTTTTCCGTGCAAGCGAATCAACTAAAAGATGAGAACTTGCAATTCGTCGAGGATGTAAGGCAGCTAAGAGCGGCGGCAGAAACGCAAGTGTCTGAGCTATTAGGCCAAGTTAACTCTTATAAAAGTGAAGTTGAAAGCCTAAGGGCTCGGTTTGGGAATCAGCAAGAAAGCTTCACGCAGCTTCAACAGGAGTGTAACAATGTTAAGAGGGAGGCTACCGATCTTGAAACTCAGAATCAGCGTCTGATGGAGCAGATTGAAGCCAGCAAGCGTTCACTTAGTGCTATAGATGGTGCTAAAACTCAAGCCGAAAGCGAGCTGTCAGATTTAAAGAATAATTACCAAAATGATTTGGCAAAGCTGCGTTTTGATATTGCTGAACTGAAGGAACAGAATGGTGAGTACGAAAAAAGGAATGTAGAGTTGAAAGCAAAGCTCTCACTCGCCATAGAGGATAAAGATAAAATGTGTGCCCAGCTTCAGGCACTTGAAAAGTCCATAGCAGAAGACGTTAAAAGTGAAGAGAAGTATAAGAAAACGTTAGAGGCGCTAGAGAGAAAAATTAAAGATAATGATCAATGCGTTCAGGATTATAAGAAGAAAATCGACGACTTAAATTGTAAAGCTGACGAAGCGCATCAAGAGGCACAAAGGCTTGCTGCGAAGCTTAAGTCAAGAGAAGAAGAGAAAGCCCAGCTTGAAGACTCAAAGTCTACGATGGTTGTGCAAATGGCTGAACTGCAGGAGGAGCTGGAGTACTATTATTCGAAGTATCAAAATGTGGTTGAGCTGGCTGAAAAAACTTCTGCGACCAAGTCGGCGCTTTCTTCGGGGCTAGCGCCACAGCTCTTAAAGTTTAAGCGCTAGGCTGGTCGACGCTAGACGCAGGAGGCGCAATGACTCAAACGCTAATTGCTGCTATTGATCCGGGCCTCACTCAGGCTTCGGGGCATCATGCTGGGTTCGCACAGGTGTTGAGTGACACGGTTCTCTCTTCAGGCAAGAGCGTCAGGGCAACTATATTCTGCCATAAGAGCTTTTCTGGCGCGTCTTTACTAGCCGCGCGTGATAGCAATATAAATTTTGAATCCGTTTTTTCCTGCCAGTTTTACCGTAAAAGAGATGCACACGCCACCTTTGCCGACAGCATAGATAGAATTTCGAACCTTGCCAATGAGTATACGGAAGTCTTGCGTCAATTAGTTGATACGACTACAACTCCCGTTATTTTACTTTTTCATACGCTTGATTGGCTTCATGCTGCGGCCCTGGCCAAAGCCCTGAAGCGGACGAAGGTTCTGCAGCAGAGGCGTTTTAGGTGCTTGGTTTTTTTAATGTTTGGCTATAGGGAAGAGGGGACAACGCAACGGTTGGCAATTAGACGAGCCGTGAATTTTCGGGTTAGCTTTCGTGAGTTACTTAGTCTAGATAAAGTAGATGCATTTGCGTCAGACCTTGAGATTTCGCAGCAATACGTAAAACTCCTCGATTGGGCTAATCGAATTCCAATTCATCCGTGTTTTTTCTTTGATTCCAAACAGGCACATAGAGCGGTTAATGAAAAGTGTTCGACTAGTAGACAGGCAAGTGTATTGCTTTATATTGGCGATGCCAAACGAGAAAAAGGCTTTTGTGCTTTGCCTGAAGTAATACGTGCTTTGCCCTCCATACAAGGGGGGAATATTCGGTGGGTGGTGCACTTTACCTTGCATAGCCAAGACCGAGAGTTAAATGAGGTAGCAAGTAGGGTACGCGATCTCTGTTCGCAAGCAAGCGGTGTCGAGCTAATAGAAGAGTTTATTAGCGATAATCGGCTGCACGAACTTATGGCCGAAACGGGGGGGATATTGCTAAATTATTCCGCTCAACATTATCAATATAAGAGCTCTGGGATACTATGGTTAGCCGGCCTGCACAATGTAGTTGTGGGGCTTATGGAAGAGAGTTGGTTGCGAAGAGAGGCTATCCGTTTGGGAATCAATAGAGTTTATATTGACAAGGCTGGTCCGAAGCAGATTCTACAAGAGTTGGTTAACCGTATCAGAACCGCCGAAGCAGAACCGGCGACTCCAACCATGGCCGACTATTCTCAGGCCATTTTTTCTTCTTTTGGTGACTGGTTGTTACAGCAGTGCAGAATGACTTCTAGCGAAAGGTGCTAATATGCAGGATTTGTTGGCAAATAAAATGGTGGAATGTATACAGGCCAGAGGCGATACATCCACAGTTATTGTAATCGGATGCGATATTCAAGCGGCGTCTTTGAAGTCGTTAGCGGAGGAAGCAAAACGCGTTATTTGCTATGAGCTTATACCAAAGCATGCATCCAAGCTGCAGAAGCAGCTTGCTGGTGAAGGCGGGCTGACAGTTCATAATAAAGTTATTGTGGGGAGTGGGAACCAGCCCTCTCAAAATGTCTATTTGACCAAGCCTCAAAAGTATACCAGTCTGCACAAGCCAGCAGAGTTGCTCTCCAAGTTTCCTAACCTTCAGTATGAAGAGCTATCTATTGACTCTGAGCTGCTGGGGAAAGTTGTTGAAGCATTGCCTGTGGAAGAAGGAGAGTCTTTGGCTTTAATGTTAAACCTCAATGGATTTGAGCGTGATTTGATTACGGAAGCTAGCAACGACACCCTGAGTCGATTCAACTCTGTATTTGCCATCGAGCCGCTTGATGGGATTTTTGACGGTGGGGTGTTGAAAGCGGCGGTTGAAGATAAGCTTTCTGATTTATGCTTCCGCCGCCAGACAATTGAGGTTACACCTATTTACGAGCTGGCTGAGTATCAGTTTGATAGCCAGTCTAGAGAAGTCGCATTGCTTAAATCTGAACTCGCTGAGTGGAAGCAAAAGGTCATAAAGCTTGAGGCAACTACCCGCGAAAAAGAGCAATACCTGGAGCAGCGTGAGCAATCGTTGAAAGAGAGCAATGCGAAGTTAAACGAGGCCCATGAAACAGTTACTAACTTGCAAAAAGAGCTGAGCGAGTCGTCCAACTCGTTGAGTGACATGCAGAAACAGTATTCGGAAACTATCAGTGAATTGGAGATGCAATCTAGTAAGGTTTCCGCCTTGGAGGCTGAGTTAGATGGAGCGAAGCACCAGGGCGCGCTAAATGGGGATAAGTTGGCGCAAGTATCGCGTGACTATCAATCTCTAGAAGACCAGTTTACCGAGATGAAGTCAAAGTATAGCCAGAGTCAGCTTGTCGCAACCAATGTACGTAAAGAGTTGGATGCAAAAAATGCCCAGGTTTCTGAATTAGTAAAAAGCGTCGACATACTTTCTTCTGAAAAAAGTGGTTTGGTGAAGAAGGCTAGCCAGCTTGAAACAGAAAAAGCAGGCTTGGAAGAGAAATTGAAAAATGTGCAACAAGCGTTAGTCGAAGCCGAGAGAAAAGAGAAGGAAGAAGAGAAAAATAGAGCACACTGGCAATCGCTGCATGACAAAATGCAAAAGCAGTGTGAGCAAATGTCTAAAAAGCTGGAAAAGGTTGAGGGTGAACATAAGTCATTAACAACTGAAATCTTAAATAAAAATGAAACCATAGAGGCTTCAGATAGAAAGATCAGCGAGCAAGGGGCACGGCTTAAGCAGTGGAAGGAAGAAAGCGACAAGCTTGTAGAAGAGATAAATAAGTTAACTACAACGCTCACTGAAAAGGACGAGTTGGTACTCGAAGCGCAGCTCGATCTGGAGCAAGCCACCCAGCAACTAGAATCTCGGGATACTGAGTTGGAGTCTGTGAAGGCTGAGCTTAAAGACTTGCAAGTCGTATTGAGAGCCTCCCAAAGTGAAGTGGAAGAGCTGACCAAACAGCGGAACAATGCTCGTGTTCAATTAAAAGATGTTCAGCGCAAACATGAAGCCGCCGCTAGGCAATTAGAAAATGCACGAAAGGAGCTTGGCGTGGCTAAAGGGGAACTGGCGGATACGCGTAAAGTGTTGAAGATGAATACGAAGTTGCTAACCAAGTCTTCGATTGATTTAGATGGGCTACGTGATAAGTATCGTGATAAAGAAGCGAGTGAGAAGAAGCTGATCGATCTAATCAGTCAGCTCCGGGGCAAGCTGGAAACGGCAGCTGAATATTATTATTTACTGGAGAAGTCTTACCCGGAAGTTGCAGAAAAGCTAATGTCTGTTGAGTTGGTTAGTAATGAACATGAGGCTGAAAATGCATAGCTTTCGGCGCTTGCAACAAAGCCTGGGAGAGGCGCTTGAACTAATCGAGCAGCTGCCAGAGTTGTCTGGTTCGGCTGGTGATAGGACTAATCGCAACCGGATCGGTGTAGAGCGGCAGTTTAACAAGGCCAAGCCGCTGTTGGAGCAGTGTAGTGCCGTTTGCAAAGATTATGACGCGGATAAACCTAAGCTAAGAACCATTCATCACCTGGCATGCAGTGGCGGAACATTAATAGCCAAGTGCTTGTCGGCGTTACCTAATGTTTACCTGCTGAGCGAGGTACATCCATTTACTCAGTTGCACTTGGGTGGGGAAGGAGCCAAGCCGCGTTTCTCTCCATCGGATATTTCGACGTTGGCCAAGTTTGCCGGTATTCCAGGGCAAGTTGAGTTGGCGAAAAAATTGTTTCAGAAATCTATTAGAGAAACCTATGAGCATGTTAGCTCCTATGGGGGAGACTTGATTCTTCGAGAACATAGCCATTCAGATTTTTGTGTCGGTGGTGAGAGTCAAGAGCGTTCCGTGCTGTGTTCATTGTTGTGTGAAGACTATGAGCTATTACCTTTGGTTACAGTAAGAGATCCCGTTGATGCATACTTATCTCTTGTAAACAATGGGTGGAAGCATTTTGAGCCATTTACGTTTGATGAGTATTGCAAGCGTGTCTTGAAGTTTCTAGATGCTTTTGATGGGGTGAGTATTTTCAAATATGAAGACTTTGTTGCCGAGCCGATTGTTGAAATGCAGAAATATTGTGATGTACTTGAGCTGCCATTTGATGAGCGTTTCGAGGATGTTTTTAATGCGTTCACAGTAACTGGTGATAGTGGCCGAGGAGGGGAAGATATCGAGAGTAAAAGCCGTAGGCCGCACTCAGGCGAATTTGATAAAGAAGTGCTTGAGTCAGAGTCCTATCGTGCTATTGTTGAGATTCTAAATTATTGATATTCATTGAAAGCGGTATATTCCTGAACTAAATATCCTTATGTTTGAGTGCTTTGGCGGTAGTAATGATCGAAAGTAAGCTTGATTGTTTTATGTATGGAAAGTCAATGGGGAAGGTTTGTGCTTTAGCTGTTGGCTCTAGGGAGCTAGCGTCTTTGGGGATTGCACACCATATTTCATTTGAAAAAAACCAACTCTTTTTCGAGAGGAATACACGAATTCAAAGCCCTTATATTTCGCATGGTGGGCGGAGCTTTATGGGGATGTACTCCTACATGGGAGATGGGGGCTATATTAAGGACCGAACATTTATAGGACGATACTGCTCTATTGGTCGAAGGGTTAGCCTAGCCGCCGCAGGGCATGGTTTAGATTGTTTATCTACTTCTGGTGGAAACTGGCGTGGCGCTAAGGCTGGGCCATACACAGAAAAAGAGCAAGCGGAGCTAACGGGCCATTCTCGCAACGTATCATATACGCCTAAAAGTACGGTTATTAGGAATGATGTGTGGATTGGAGATGGTGCTGTTGTATTACCTGGCGTCGAAATTGGAGACGGGGCGGTTGTCGGAGCCAATGCGGTTGTAACGAGAGACGTTAAGCCGTATGAAATAGTTGGTGGCGTTCCCGCTAAGACTATTCGTTTTCGGTTTAGAGATCAGTATATTGATAAGTTAATGGAAAGCTCTTGGTGGAACTTGGATTCTCAGCTGCTAAAGACTATACCTACCGACAATGTCCTCAAATTTCTAAATGCGCTGGAGCGAGTCGAAGAAGTCGGTAATGCTGTTGAAACTACTTATAAATATCGACAGGGGGGCTCTTGATTAAGAGCAAACTAAACCCGTTCACAAGCCCTCATCTTGTTGCTCTAAACTCGTTCCGCCGGTTAGGAGAGTGACATTCGGTATTCCTGATGAATTGCAACTGCTCCAGGGCGGATTAAGCCACGCTAGGAGCCGCAACTGCAACTAGTTGAGCTAGTTTGTCGATAAAAGCAGCTTTGTTAGTTGGCAAATTATCTCATCTCCTCCCGCGGGTTTAAGTTGGTTTCCTCTATAGACATCCAAAGAAGTGAGGGGGAATTCGATACCGTATTTAGATTGGAGGTTCTGATTGGAGCCCTTAAACAGTTCCCGTATAGTCGCCATCTCCTGGCGAGTGAGTAGCTTGCTTTTGGTTCCAAAATAGTTTTTTTTCAAGGATTGTATAATAGCCTTTCGATTCTTTAGAATGAACTGGCTTTTATCACTGCCCTTTTTCTGTAGCTCATTTATTGCTGCTAATAATTGATAACCAGGGACAGATAAAGACGACTCATTTGTAGTATATTGTTCGCTATCTAGATTCAAGTTTTTACAGTCTATGGGCAAACCTGCTGCGTTAAAAAAATCGAGTAACAGCTCACCCTCAGGAAAAGCTTCCCTCTTAAAGAGCCGTGCCTCAATAGCGCTATGACTGAATACCGACGACCATAATTCGAGTGTATTAAAGTAATTTAGTCGAGCTTCGAGGTTGCTAAGTGTATAGGGGAGCGTAAAACTCGTCGCCGTACCTTCGGTAAGCTTCTGGTGAACAAAGCTTTCCACCCATTCGCTTTGCTCTCGCAGGTATATGACTATTCTCTCGACATGCAAGTCGAGTAGCTCAAAAAGGTTTGCTAAGGCCATAACCTGGCTTTGTTGCGTGACTTCTGACCAAAAGTGCTCGGCTGAGAGCACGACATGACAATTTTCAGGCAGGGAGGAGAGTTGTGCTCTATAAAGTTCGATCACCTTCTTATTAAAAACTTCTTTTTGATTAGGGCTTTGTACACGCTGTTGTTTAAAGACAATATGGTTGGGTCGGTAGTCGACACAGTACATTGCCAAGCATTTGTGATTATCTCCACCTAGTCGATCACCGTTAAGTATATCTTTGGGATAGCAAACGTTCTGCTCGAAAAGGTGCTCTCTATTTTCGTTACAGAACGCTTGAATAGTTGAGCTACCAGCCTTTCCCATTCCAATGTGTAAAGTAGTTGGGTGTGTCATCTAACCCTATCCTATTCGTTTATTGTTAATAATATTTCGCAACAGCGCCTAGATTTTGGGTGTTAGAAACCAAGAAAAGCTCTCCTTTAGGCCTAATATGCTTATCGTGTTTCGAGAAGTCGCACTTGTTTGTCAGAGAGCCGTAGTTGGGAGCTCTATCCGACTGTGTGATAGATATTTCAGAAGGTTCCGTTATTTCAATACCAAATGCGATACCTTTAAGGCACTGTCTTTCCCTCCAGCACCATGGGTCAAATATAGCTTCTTCGCTAATTTCTTTGGTTTCCTGCTCTGTGGCTAGGCTAATCTCGACAAAAGTTGACCAAGGACCGACACGCTGTTCAAGAAAGAGCGAACAGGTGGTTGAGGCTGTACTTGGGTCTGTTTCTGGAGTAAGTGTTATGGTGATTTTCTTGGTCTTATTCTTTTCTCGACCAATAACGGGAACTTTGGAAACAAAAAGTTTCGGTTTATCTTTATTGACTGGAACAGAGAGGTCATTTAACTGGGATAAAAAGTCATGGATCTTTTCCGCAAATATGCCCGCGCCTTTCTCTGAGGTATGTACAGTATCACGCAAGACTTCATCTACAGAGTAGTCTTTTTCTATATCTGTCAAATCTAAAACAGGAAGGCTATATGCTTTACAGTAACTTAACAGTTTTTGACAGATCGGGGTTTCTCGTTGATTCCTGTCTTTGCGCGGAAATAGTGCAGTTACAGGAAGAATCTTATTTTCGAGCAGGCTGCTGTATATATAATCGATAGATGCTTGGGCACAGTCTGCTGGCGCAGGAGTAATCCAGTCTAAGAAGCAAATGTCAGGCTTTAGGTCGATTACCTCCTGCAGATATACAACGCCCGCATCATCTATTGAATTAGAACCCGATGTTACCCTGGATACCTTTATGTCTTCAGATGCTAAGATCTCCTGATAGTAGGTGACATACCCCGTGATATTACCTGTAGCATGCCCGCGATCCTGTTCAGAAACCGATGCACCAAAGAAACAAATATGCATTTATTGACTCCTTATATTGTTCCGTACTAGATAGAAACAGACATATGTTGCTTCAGGTTAACTTTACTTAGCAAAGTATTATCTGCACGGCTTCTGACGAATAGCTCAAAGCCGTATAACAGCAAATAAGCGTCGGTTTCAGTTTGCAGTTCCTGTGTTTCCAAGGCCACCTTTTCGTTGCCTTTTCCGCATACTACCTTGAGCTGCCCTAGTTTATTGTCAAAATACCATGAATGTGTTGGGGCGGTGAGCTTTGGTGGGTGGTTAAATACGTGAACCTGGCCACTTGAGGCCACGCATATAAGCTCGCCGTTGGTGCTAACTTCCAGTGCAGTATCCCCTTTTTGTGACATGAACACTTGGTGGTTGCTTAGTTTGTCCATGGCTCGAAGGCTTTTCTTAATTTCCTTACGCTTCACGGTTGGGCGCTTAACATTAATATTGCCCAGTTTTAAGAACGATGAATACGCAAGAGAGTTATAGCGTGCCGCGTAACCTTTGCTAGGGGAGGGGCTCGACGCTGCGCGATTTGCTGCGACTAAATCACGAAACAGCTTGTTATAGCTGTCAGCTTGTCTTTTGGCTGAGAAGTTATTAACGATATGTTGACGGCATTTCTGGCGGTCGAAGGTATTTTCCATTAAGCCAACGATGCAATTTGCCAGGCCATCGTTGTCGTAGGGGTCGGCCAAAAAGCCCGTTTCTCCTTCAACCACCATTTCAGGCAGCGCTCCAGCTTTAAATCCCGCTACGGGTGAGCCACATAGAAGTGCCTCGGCGCAAGTATTGGAAAATGTTTCTTCTAAAGAGGGGATTAGCGTGCCATCGACGGCCGAGTAGACACGGGACATATCTTCCCGCCCTGAAATATATCCCAGGTTGACCACGTCGAATCCGGTTTCTTTTTTAGACAATACAGAAGATCCAGCGACGACAACAGTAAGCTTATCCCCCAGCTTTTTATAAAGCTTTCTGAGAGTGGCCAGCGCTTCTGCTCGTCCTTTGACCTTGCTTTCATAAGAGGGCATGTATAGTAGCAGAAACTTATCGGATGGCAGTTCCAGCTCGTTCATGCAGGTTGCTTTGTCTTTTAGCTCAACATAGCTTTCCTCGAACCCGTTATTAATTTTTACAATGTTGACGTCTTTAAACAACCGGCTTTTTTCTGCGACGCGCTTGGATATGTCGCTAAGCACCACCATGGTGATATTTTCCATATTCCAGTTGCGGGCTTTATATTCAAATACCTCCCTGGCAACATCAACAGACTCATCCGGCAATTGAGGACAGCCTTCACAGCTGAGCTGCCATTTTTTACAGCCATGGAAGTAGTGGCAGCCACCGGTGAGATAAAACATGTCTCGGAGGGTTAAAACGACGGGAACCCCTAAGTTAGACAGCATCGCTATATTCTCAAAGCTTAAAAATCGGGCTGTCCAGTGCAGGCTGATAGCATCTGCCCCTTTAACGAGCTCGAGTAGGGAGTCGTTATTGATATGGTGCTCGTCTGAGGTGAATATGGTGTAACCTTCCCTCCGATCGATTGTATGATTAAAGGCGTTGTATTGTGGAAGGTTTTCGCTCGGTAGTGGGACGATGCGCTGTTCTTGATAATTGGCAGGGAGTTTGCCAAATTTACGACAGAATAGCGTACTGTTCAGGCCATAATTAAGGAACGATTGATGGCAGCGGTAGGCTGCGCCACCAGCACCACCAATAACATCGGAAGTGAAGAGTGCGATGTTGGGAGTGTTATCGCCTAGTTCATCATTAAAGACTCGCTCGATTTTTTGGATCTGGCGCGGTTCGGAAAAGCGCTCTAGGGTCTGTTGTGCAAACTCAAGGTTGTCGCTAAACGCTGATTTCTCATCAATAATATTGGTCAGGGCCTGATAGATGGATTCGGCGCTTCCGTGTTTGACAACATGAGCATAAGGGGATTCTGTATCACCGACAACTTCTTTAGATGCGCCTGCATCGGCAACGATCACGGGTAGGCCAGAAGCGATAGCTTCTAATGTGGATACACCAAAGGTTTCTGTTCGGAAAAGACCATCTTTTGACAGTGTTGATGGCAGCACAAATAAGTCGAATTGCTGGAAGTATTCGGGTTCCTCTGCAAAGTTGACAAATTCAACGAAATCGACATTGTCTGCAATACCTTCCTTGTCACAAAGGGCGCGGTATTCCTCCAACAGCTCATCATGTTTTCCATATACGATGGATAGCTTCAATTGAAAGCCTGGATTGTCTTTCAAATAGCGTGCAATCCCATTCAGTAAATGGTCGTGGCCTTTCCAGCCTATCAGGCGTCCAATCGACAGCAGCTTAAGCTCTCGGTTACCATCATAAAAATTGCCGGTCTTGCGATAGTTAAAGAATCTATCACTAATGGTATTATGAATCACCGAAATCTTGTCTTTATTAATACCACAGCGGGTCGCGTAAGCTTTGAGGTAGAGTGATGGGGTTGAGAAATGGTGATTAGGCTTGGATTGTAAGTCATTTAATACAAATTGACTGTATTCTTTAAACCCTTCATCACGCAGTAAAAATACATCAATGCCGTGCATCATATGGAGAAAGCGATACTTTCTTTCCTCAATGCCGATGCGCTGGCAGAACTTATGGCTGTTCAATGCAAAGTGACAAATAATGTAGTCAGGATTGTAGTTTGTAAGCAGATAGCGATAGATATATTGACGTATCAAGGGATGGGTTAGAGACCACTTAACGCAGGTGATATGCTCAAATGGTCGAATCTCCTCAAGTTCACGAACGTCGCATAAAACGAGTCCTTGATAATTATCTCCGTCATTAAAGCGATTGACTATATCATAAATAAATGTTTCGGATGCCCGGTTGAATACCTCTACATAGTGCAATACACGTTTTTTAGCACTATTAGCTGAGATCGCATTGTCTACATTCTCAATGGCATCGAAAAAGGTCCCTCCACCCATGTTTACGTTGATATATTTCGGGGATAGCCCTACAAGCTCACAAGCTTCCGTCATCAGTGGAAACAAGGTTTCAATGTCGCAGAAGTTTATTTTGAACGATGGACGGTGCAATAAGCAATACTTAAGGTAGTACCGCATAGAACGGATCAGCAATGGGTCCTGTTTGAGGCTTCTTTTGGCAATGCTAATAAAGCTAGGCAGCAGCAGTATATTAAAACGAAATTTATAGAGCTCTAATCCCTCGTCATACGTTAGGTACTTAAATCGATCAAGGTAGTCGGAGACGTTTTCGTCAAAAATTAGTTGTCGTCCATCAGCTGATTGGCCGCTTGAAATCCCGCCAAGCTCAAAAACGACAAGCTCTTGATCAACGAAAGTTGAAGATAGGTTGTGGCCATATGCATCTCGTGCCCACTTAATATCACTGACAACCCGATATGATTCATCGTATGGGCCTACAATATCATAAGCATCTTTGGATACGACAAAGGTTTGGTGATTGACATTCATATGGTATGTATAAATGCCGTCATTCAAAGCGCTAGGTGCTTGCTCTCCAACGAGGCGGCAGTAACTAAAATCGGCCTTTGTTTCAACGAGTCTGTCGACAGAAGCTTGCAAAAAATCAGGCAGCTGCTGATCCCCTGCATTAATTAGGCAGACGTAGTCCCCTTGCGCAAGGCTAATACCACGGTTCATCGCCTGATATATGCCACCATCGGGTGCCGATACGTAATAACCCAGTGTGGCTTCGTTTTCTTTTAGCAGTGCCAGCGTACCATCGGAACTGCCTCCATCAACAACTATATGTTCATAGTGGGGGTATGTTTGCTGCTTAACCGCATCAATGGTTTTTTTAAGGCCTTCAGCATCGTTATAAGTAACTGTAACTATCGAAATAAAAGGAAGCTTGTTTTCATTTATGGGGTGCTTGTACTCTGACAAATAATTAGGCTGGGCAACTTTAGCGCGTCTCCCACCCTCGATACAATCGGTTTCTTCGCTAAAACGATATAGCTTCCCTACAAATGACGGCTTATTCATATTCTGACCTATCTATGTCCTGTAGTTAGTTTTACATTAATTCCGCATACAACTTTAGTGGCTTGGTCTGCTTCGGCTAAACTGCGGTTATGGTTAGCTTGGCGGCTTTTAATGATAAAAAGCGTTTATCAGTGCCTCCAAGAGACGCCGGGCTGACTACTTTGGGGAATTGTAACAATAATTCAGAGAAGTCTTTATGGCTATTTAGCGTTTCTGGTATGTCAAACTCTGCCATCATCGATGCCGGTAATACCTTGTTGGTGAGCGATATATTGAGGCTTTTTCCGTTAATCTGTATCTTAGTGTTAGCCAATATCCCTTTGGTAATTTCTCCGCATATAACGAGCTCAAGCCGGTATTTTCCCGGTTTCAAAACAGGAATTTCTATGCTGCTGCTTTTTTTCGGGCCAGCCCAACACCCCTGACTTTCCACTGTGTGCCAATTCTTTCCTTGAAAAGGGGTTGAAAAATCGACCCGAAAGCTGGTTAAGGTGGAGGTGTTTTTTAAGTTGGATGCCTGCTGGGTTTTCGGACCTAAAGAGGTCGCTGGTGCCGTTGAAAAATAGGCCAATTCGTCTTCAACTTGCTTTAATTGGGCTTTCAACAATAGGTTATCCTGGATGAGCTCTTCATTTGTTTGTAGCCCCAACAGTCCATTTTCAATGGCCTGAAGCTCTGTTTTTATCGACTGGATATTGTCCGTTGCTGTTGTAAGCACTTGCTTAAGCGTTTCTACTGCTTGAAATGTAGAGGACATCCTGCTTTGAATGGAGACTATTGGGTCACTGTTATGTTTCACTGGGCTGTGGTCCTTATCTCAGTTTGCTTTTCTTAACAAATCGAACTTCTTTTCTTCAATACCGCTCCCTGGGCTGACAAGGTTGACGTCATTTGGTCCGAATTTTACCCCAGTTTACAAACGGCAATTTAGGAGAGCATGCATATTACATGAATTTGTGGCCATTTTTGTAGGAAATTTTCTTTTTACTTTTGTGGGGTGATTAACGTCATAATTTACTTTATGATAGGCCCTTTTGGATAGTGACGACTTTTCACAATTTATATTTATTCGGTAGACTTATGAAAAAAGCATTAATAACCGGGGTAACCGGCCAGGATGGCTCCTATTTGGCGGAGTTTTTATTAGAAAAAGGATATGAAGTTCACGGTATTAAGCGACGGGCTTCCCTATTTAATACCGAACGGGTTGATCACATATATCAAGATCCGCACGAGAAAAACCACAGATTCAAATTACATTACGGTGATTTGAGCGATTCGTCTAATCTCACGAGAATATTAAGGGAGGTTCAGCCGGATGAAGTGTACAACCTTGGAGCACAGTCTCATGTAGCCGTTTCATTCGAAGCGCCTGAGTATACCGCTGATGTTGATGCTATGGGCACCTTGAGGCTGCTTGAGGCAATACGCTTTTTAGGTTTGGAAAAGAAAACTCGCTTTTATCAGGCTTCAACTTCAGAACTGTACGGCTTGGTTCAGGAAGTGCCGCAAAAAGAAACCACGCCATTTTACCCCAGGTCGCCTTATGCTGTGGCTAAAATGTACGCATATTGGATAACGGTCAACTACAGAGAATCTTACGGCATGTATGCGTGCAATGGCATTCTCTTCAATCATGAGTCGCCGCGTCGAGGTGAAACTTTCGTAACGCGAAAAATCACACGTGCCATCGCCAATATTGCTCAAGGCTTGGAGCGATGCCTGTATTTGGGCAATATGGATGCGCTTCGTGACTGGGGGCATGCTAAGGATTATGTTCGTATGCAGTGGATGATGTTACAACAAGATGCCCCGGAAGATTTTGTTATTGCAACAGGCAAGCAAATTTCGGTTCGAGATTTTGTAAGACTGGCGGCGAGAGAGGCTGGCATAACGGTTGAGTTCACTGGGACTGGCGTTGATGAGGTAGGGACTGTAGCCGCTATCTCAGGAGATAATGCTCCTGGCGTTAAAGTTGGTGATGTTATTGTTAAAGTTGATAAGCGCTATTTCCGTCCTGCTGAAGTGGAAACCTTGCTGGGTGATCCGGCAAAGGCGAAAGAGAAGCTGGGATGGGTTCCAGAAATTACTGTCGAAGAAATGTGTGCCGAGATGGTCAGTTCCGATTTGGAGAAAGCCAAGCAGCACGCCCTGTTGAAACACCATGGTTACGATGTTTCGGTAACAAAGGAGTAGTAGACTGAGCTGTAGCTTCGGTAGGTTTGAGCTACGTCGGTGCTGAAGTGGGGTTATTTTTGCTTGGGGATGATAAGCTATGAAAAAAATTTATGTTGCTGGACACAGAGGAATGGTTGGCTCTGCGATTGTTCGCAATCTGGAAGCGCAGGGGAATGTGGAGATAATATGTCGGTCGCGTAGCGAGCTTGACTTAACGAATCAGCAGGCGGTAAATGCGTTCTTTTCTTCACAGTCTATCGATGAAGTATACTTAGCAGCGGCCAAAGTGGGCGGCATACAGGCGAATAATACAATGCCTGCCGACTTTATCTATGAAAACCTAATGATCGAAAGCAATATCATTCATGCGGCGCATCAAAATGGTGTTGGTAAGCTGCTATTTCTGGGCTCTTCTTGCATCTATCCTAAATATGCAGAGCAACCGATAAAAGAATCGGCGTTATTGACCGGGAGGTTAGAGCCAACCAATGAGCCGTACGCTATTGCCAAAATTGCCGGAATAAAACTATGCGAGTCATATAATAGACAGTATGGACGTGACTACCGCTCTGTTATGCCGACAAACCTTTATGGCCCGAATGATAATTTTCATCCCGAAAACTCGCATGTTATCCCAGGACTACTAAGGCGGTTTCACGAAGCGAAGCAAAATAATGATGCCGAAGTGGTTGCTTGGGGATCGGGTAAGCCTATGCGCGAGTTTTTACATGTGGATGATATGGCGGCGGCTTCTGTCTATGTTATGAATATGGAACGCTCGTTGTATGAAGAAAATACCGACCCGATGCTTAGCCATATCAATGTAGGCACCGGCGTTGATTGCACCATTCGTGAACTGGTTGAAACGGTGGCAAGTGTGGTCGGGTTTAAAGGGGAAATCGTTTGGGATACATCAAAGCCTGACGGAACACCAAGAAAGTTAATGGATGTTAGCCATTTGAAAGCGCTAGGATGGAGTTACTCGATTGGCCTGGAGCAAGGGCTGAAAACTTCATATCAGTGGTTTCTTGATAATCAGGAGCGATTTCGAGGGTAGTCCATACTATGCAAATTAAGCGAGAACGGACGTGTTTCTAGATCCGGAGTTGTTTGAACAAATCGTGGAAAATACCCCACTGATTTCGATCGACCTGTATGTAAAAGATGCTCACGGGCGCTATCTGTTAGGGAAAAGAACCAATAGGCCAGCAAAAGATTACTGGTTTGTTCCTGGGGGGCGCATTTTTAAAGGGGAATCGCTGAAAAGTGCTTTCCAGCGGCTTTGCTCGGACGAGCTGGGAATAGCGCTTGACTACTCTCATTCGGCTTTTGTCGGGGTATTTGAGCATATGTATGAAGACAGCGTTTTCAGTGAGGAAAAAGCCACTCATTACATTGTTTTGGTGCATGAGGTAGAGCATGATATTGCAATTGACCAGCTGCCGAAGGGGCAGCACTGCCAATACCGCTGGTTTAGTCAGTCTGAATTAATGGAGGCATCTGACGTGCATCACCACAACAAACTTCGTTTCTTTGACAAGTAAAGCCAGTGTAGTTATATGCATAATGTAGTTATAGCCACAGTATAACGCCTTATATAAGCATTGCGCTGTCGTCATGCTGTAATTATTGAATAGTATTTAGATATCTAGTTAATTGTTTTTGGGGTAAAGCATGGATAAGAGCAGTTTAGTAGAAGATAAAAATGACAATGTGAAGTATTTTGAGTCCCTTGTTGCTGCAGAGCGCCAGGTCTTTCTGGAGCTGCTAGAGAGCAAACTGGGTCAAAGTGAAAACCCGTACTCACATTTGAAAATTGTTGCAGATACGGTGAGCGAAAGTTACGCGACCTTATCTGCACGCTTGAAGATTGTGGAAGAAGTATTGCTGGGTAAGGAAAGCCTGGCTAAGCCTGCCAAGCCGGTTATCACCGAGGCCGCTAAGCCTGAGAATAATTTAAGACCTAATGAGAAGGTCGTCATTGATGCCCGCCAGGTCGTTGAGAATGACAACTTTTATGGCCTGGAGTATAACAAGAACGAAGTTTGTTATCGTTGGACAGGTCCTGATCGGACCAATCAGTTTGAGATCCCTGTAACGAGGAACGAAACCAAGAAGCTTAGGCTGCGTTATGTAGGGGTGGTAAAACCCGGCATGTTCGGCGCGGTTACTCTGGATATTGATGGCGAGGTGGTTGAACATAAGGTTATCCATGAAAAGGACTATATTATTGTTGAAGCACCACTGGTTGCAAGTGACAGTGAGCGCCCCACACAGGTTAGGGTAAGCTTCGCTGAAACCTTTTCTCCGGAAGAGTTGGGTAAGTCAAATGACGCCAGAAAACTAGGTGCTGCTTTTCACGCAATAGAGGTTGTTTAAACAACCATTGAAACTTTTGTATTTAAGCTTATAGGACGCCAATATGCTTTTCCCAGTGATTTTATGCGGAGGGTCAGGGACCCGAATGTGGCCACTATCACGTGCTGCCTATCCCAAGCAATTTTTACCTTTGCTGAACCAGGAGTCGAGCTTACTTCAGTCTACTGTTAAGCGGTTAGAGGGGCTGGGGGAGCATCAGCTCATGTGTATAGCCAACGAAGATCACCGTTTTCTTGTTGCTGAACAGCTTAGACAGGTTGGTGCCCTAAACCACAATATATTGCTGGAGCCGGTTGGCCGAAATACCGCGCCGGCTATTGCACTGGCTGCGTTGTTAGCTGCAGAAGAAAATCCAGATGCCAAGCTGTTGGTGTTGCCTGCCGATCACGACATTAAAGACGTCAAACAGTTTCACGGAGCAGTAGAGCATGCTATTCAATTGGCGAATGAGCAGCGCCTGGTGACTTTTGGCATCGTTCCATCTCATCCAGAAACGGGTTATGGCTATATAAAAGCGGGAAAAGCGATAACTAATAGTAGTTACGAAGTGGCTGAGTTTGTAGAAAAGCCAGATATTGAAACCGCTAAAGCGTATGTTGCTTCTGGTGATTTTCATTGGAACAGCGGGATGTTTTTGTTTAAAGCAAGCCGCTACTTGGAAGAGCTGGAGAAATATCGCCCCGATATTCTAAATGCATGTCGAATGGCCTTAAAGGATAAAACGGAGGATGGTTGTTTTATTCGAGTGGATAGTGATGCTTTTATTCGTTGTCCTGATGAGTCTATCGATTATGCCGTAATGGAAAATACAGACAGTGCCTCAGTGGTGCCCATGAGCGCTGGCTGGAGCGATGTGGGCAGCTTCTCATCGCTTTGGGATGTGATTGAGCAAAAAGACGATGATGGTAACGCGTCTATAGGTGATGTTGTCGCTATTGATTCAAAAAATAACTACATCAATGCCGAAGACTCGTTGGTTGCAACGGTAGGTGTTGACGATCTTGTCATCGTTCAAACCAAGGATGCGGTTCTTGTTTCTACCAAAGAGAAGGTTCAAGAGGTCAAGCAAGTTGTCAATACGCTAAAAAAACAAGAGCGTAAAGAAACCAACTTTCATCGCGAGGTTTATCGGCCTTGGGGTAAATATGACTCGATAGATCAAGGTGAGCGCTACCAGGTAAAAAGAATTACCGTTAATCCCGGCGCAAAACTGTCGGTGCAAATGCACCATCACCGAGCCGAACACTGGATCGTTGTATCAGGAACCGCCAAGGTGACAAATGGCGATAAGACATTCCTTGTTACAGAAAACCAGTCTACCTACATCCCCGTAGGGGTGATTCACGCTTTAGAAAACCCTGGTAAAGTGCCACTGGAGCTGATTGAGGTTCAGTCGGGCTCATATCTAGGGGAAGATGACATTGTGCGTTTCCAAGATCGCTATGGGCGTGCATAGTGCGGTAGCATTTGAGCGTGGAGCGGTTTGATTTTTATGGCTGACGATAGCAAAGAACTGAAGATGGCAGCTATGGAAAACGAGCTGTCTCAATATAAGCAGAGGCTTATCGATAAAGATCGCCAAATAATTCAATTAAGCTCTGAACTGCATAAAATTAAGCACTCAAGACTATGGAAGTTGGCAGCTGGCATGCAAAAGCGTGTCAATACTGTTCGTGACGCACGCTCAGAGAGCCAGTCCCTGCGGCTGCAGATATTACCTTATCAGCAGGTAACTCTGATAAAGTCAAATGGCCACGAGGCTGGTTGGGAGGCTCTGGGCCATTTACCGGTACTCGCTTTGGTTCCTTTCGAGAAGGTGTCGCCCGGAAATTGTTGGTTTGTGCTTGAGTTTGATAGTGACTCGGCCAGAGATAAACTAACTAGGTTTTTATATTTTGATCTTGGTGACGAGTTGGACGAACAGCTTGGTGTCCAGCTTCCTTCAGCGGTAGACTCTCAGCGCTATTTGATTTATTGGCCGAAAGCGTGCCGTGGGCTATTTTTGGCGCTTAGCGTGGCTGGCGAGGTTCAATTTCAGTGTGCCAATGCACGGTTAAGGAAGGTGGATACCCCTGAAAATATACCGCCTTGGCTTGGCTCTGTTTACAAGCGATTGCAAAAAGTGAACTACTCAGCTTATGAGCTAGTGGCGGCTAACCAACTTGAAGTTTCCAATGCTGAGCCGGGAGGCTGGCAGTCTACGGGCGACGACCCCTATTTCTATTTAAGGGGGGAAATGCCAAGCTCTGGCTGGCTATTGCTGAGCTTTCAACTTCAACTCGCTTCTCATAATGTGGATGATATTGCCAAGCTATACTTCGATGTTGGAGAGGGCTTTAATGAGGCTGATTCGGTTACAATCAGTATCACGGAGGACTCTCGCTATGAAGTCTGTGTCCACCAGGATGCATCGCCCAAGGCCATTCGCTTTGACCCCTGCCAGTCAGAGAACACGTTCCAGTTAACTCGGGTGCGTATTCGTAATGTAGAAGAGTTTGACGCAACTCAAGCTATGCGAACCCTGCTACGGTCGGTCGACGGCTTTGATAGTGATAGTGAGCTAGATAAGCAAATCCAAAAACACGCTCGGTTATATGAGTTGGGCAAGGATGATGCACTCGTCGCTTTATATCGTAATTATTTGGCAAGGGGCGACAAGGCCAGTAACTATAAAAAATGGATGGAGCAGGTTGAGCAGCCATGGGTTGATAAGCTGAGAGCAATTTATGCCAGTGAAAATGGTAACCACTATACCCCAAAAATATCGATTGTTTTGCCGGTATATAACACTCAGCCTGAACTGCTTGCGCGTTGTATCAATTCCGTTATTCACCAATATTATCCCAACTGGCAGCTGTGTATTGCTGATGATCACTCGGATGATAAGCGAATCATTGAGCTTTTAAAGGAATATGAGCAGAGTGATTCGAGAATACAGGTCATTTACAGAGCTCAGAATGGCCATATTTCTGCAGCATCTAATAGTGCATTAGACATTGCCACCGGAGAATATATCGCGCTATTGGATCACGACGATGAATTGGCGCTACATGCACTTCTGGCTGTAGTCGATGCGCTCAATGACAATCCCGAAGCACAAATCATTTATTCGGACGAGGATAAAATTGACGAAGTTGGCACCCGGTTTGATCCTCACTTTAAGGCTGGCTGGTGTCCAGCACTCATATACTCACAGAATTATATTTCACATCTGGGCGTCTATAGCAGTGAGTTGGTGGAGCGCGTTGGAGGGTTTAGGCAAGGGTATGAAGGAAGTCAGGATTATGACTTGCTGCTGAGATGTGTTGCTGAAATTGAGAATGAGCAGGTCGTTCATATCCCCTGGGTTCTCTATCATTGGCGCGTTACCGCAGGCTCTACCGCTGCGCAAATTTCCGAAAAAAGTTATGCTAATAGTGCTGGAATAAAAGCATTAACCGAGCATGTGCGTTTAATCGATAAAGAGGCTATTGTTGAGCAAGGGCCTGTTCCGACGACGTATCGCGTTCGTTGGGGATTGCCTACGCCTTTGCCATTGGTATCTATTTTAATTCCCACAAGAGACGGGTATGAGGTTCTTTCCAAGGCCGTTAACTCTATTCTGGAGAAGACGACTTATGCAAACTTCGAAATTCTGATCTTGGATAACCAGAGCCGGTGCAAAAAGACATTAAAGTACCTGAGAGCGCTATCCAAAGAGCCGCGGGTTCGTATTATTAAATATGATTACCCTTTTAACTTTTCAGCAATTAATAATTATGGTGCAAAACAGGCTCAAGGAGAGTTGCTAGCCCTAGTAAACAATGATGTCGAGGTCATATCTCCGGATTGGTTATCTGAAATGGTAAGCCATGCTTGTCGCCGTGAGGTAGGCTGTGTTGGGGCTAAACTCTATTACTCTGATGGACGTATTCAGCATGCCGGGGTGGTTTTGGGTATAGGCAAAGTAGCCGGACATTCTCATAAATTTTTCCCTAAAAATGCCCCTGGTTATTTTATGCGCTTACGCTTGGTACAAAACTACTCTGCGGTGACCGGCGCGGCATTGGTGGTTAGAAAAAGCGTATATGAAGAGGTGGGTGGGCTAAATGAGACGTCTTTAACGGTGGCCTTTAATGATGTTGACTTTTGTTTGCGAGTAAGGGAAAGAGGGTATCAAAATATTTGGACTCCCTATGCCGAATTGTTCCATCATGAGTCCGTATCCCGTGGGGCTGAAGATAGTCCGGAAAAGCTGCAAAGGTTTAACCGAGAGGTAGATTACATGCTTGAATGCTGGGGTGATAAGCTAATCCATGATCCTTGTTATAGCCCACACCTGACGCGAGAGCACGAAAACTTTGAGCTGTCTGGCATAGCTAAATAGCTCTTGGACGGAACGTAGGTAACGTTAGCCTTGCTTCACGGTATTTTTTATGCCTTTAAGCCACGACACTGGGGACTTTTTGATAGGTGCGCCAGAAATAGCGCGTTGAACGTTCTTGTTATTTACGCCAGAAAAAGCGTTTTTAATCTCGCTTTCGTACTGTTCTATTAAGGAAGGGATAATTGAAATCGCCTTTTGGGCTCGCTTTAAAACATATGCCTGCGCATGACGTTGCTCCCTTGATAAATTGAGTTTGCGTATAAATGCCTGTTTGTCGGTTTCATATTTATTATGTGGGCTATGCGGGAAAGTCAGCTCCCTCATTGTTCGAGCACTGCGTAGATAACCACCTCGGTTGAATTTCAGCGGGATATTGTCCGATGGTCTCCCACGGTACAATAGTGAAATATATTCTATTTCAGAGCGGTACATGCGGTGGAGGATAAAATAAGGTTTTAGCTCTATTTGGTTTCCTCGCGCAAGCTGTTGATAGTTCTTTGCGGCGTGTTCAAATGGGCTCCCGTCAGATAGAAAGCAGCCTTGAAAGTTGTTATTTCTTACAAATTCAGGGAGGTGCAGCTGTATCTTTTCTACGTCTGTGGACAAGCTCACGATAGACTTGACCGTTGAGCTCTTAATGATTCTGAGGCTGTGAGGAATAGACGCAAATTGCTGTTCTTCCCCGAGTAAATTAGCCCACTGAAATGAAATAGAAGAGTGTTTGGGTTGCTTGGCTAAACAGTCATGTATAGAGCTCTTGAAGTCTTGCGGCGTCCACATCTCATCTATATCAATAAACAGTATGTGGGTATACTCACTTTTTGCTTTTTCTTCGGCGAAGGCTTTAGCATATACACAATACTGTAAGAACTTGCCGACAGCATCAGGACAGGTGTCGAGCCAGTCGGCATACTGGAAATTGACGTTGGGATGATGCGTGGTAATCTTCTCAAGAACGTCTTTGCTGTTATCACTGGTGCGGTTTAAATAGATATCGATGGCATCGAACCCAAAGTATAAATGGTGAAAGACCCAGTCGGCGAAGTAAGCCGCTTCATCTTTGGCGATAGCTACAATTTTTACTTTGGTCTTTATTGGCATATGAACCTATGGCTATCAATGAGCTCTGTACCGTTGGGGTTATATAGCTCAATGAGATCCCCATCTTCTAGTTTACCTTCGGTGTGGTAGGTGAAGCCAATAAAGCCGGAGCGGACCGTATTTCGCTCTTTTGCCCAGCTCCTATAGTCACTAGCAACGACTTCCGCAACCTGACAGCCATTGATTCGCAGTATTCCTTGTTGTGGTTGTTCGGAATCTGGCACCATAAGCCACCCTCTGATCTGGGAGTTACGGATGCGTTTGGGTAGGTTGGTTTCTATTTGCCCGCACAGGTAAGCTGTTCCTTCTTGCATGGCGTGAAGTTTGCGCTCGAACAGTTCTATCGCATAGTTGTATACGCGAAAATCTTCAGTATTTAGCTCGTTGATAAGAGCCGACTCTTCATCGCTAAGCTGGTATACGGCTCCCGATTTATTGGGATTCTTATTTTCAGTATTAGCAACCAGTTTGGCGTCATATTGGTAGTTAAACAGCTCGATGGATTCTTCGTATCGCTCGGTTAGACCAATAAAGCCAATTGCTGGCAATGGGCATCCATTTAGGTTCTTAAATTGGGCGTTTTTATTGCGGTTCTCATTGATGAAATCTAGAAAAGACTTCTTGTAGCCCAATGCTCTGCAGTGGTGCTCATAGTGCGAGCGAATTTGTTGGGCTGGTTCCCGCACAAACGCACAAATATCAAACGCGCGGAAAAACGGGGCGTATCTGGCTAGTGGGAAGTGACCTGCAAGTAGGCTGCAGCTCGCTAGCGGTTTAGCTAGCATAGCGCGATCCTGATTTCGGTAATTGTGCTCCAGAATAGTCGGGCTGGTTACAGGTGATTGTTCGCCATAGTCATATTTTGTTCTACCAGTACCATAGTACTTTTCCGCCGCCTTTCTAAAGCTGGTGCCAGCGGTTTTAGGTATATGAACAAATAACATGTGAGGAGCTACCGTATTTAGTGTTTAAGGTTAGGCCTTCCGGGCCCAAGGATAACAGGGTGCCGATTTTAAGTAGTAAGAGGGTTGCAGGTCAATACTTTTCACAACGCGGCCTCAGGACAGGCAGTCAATTTGGAAAAGTTGCCTATTCTCCGGTGCCGTGAGAGGGGGATGATTTATTGGGGGAGG
>CESG01236503.1_pt1 | contig 35605 bp, 40 predicted proteins | sample 531121 | NCBI WGS metagenome assembly CESG01 (sample SAMEA2621287, study PRJEB7988) | marine metagenome | biome: marine biome (ENVO:00000447); feature: mesopelagic zone (ENVO:00000213); material: "saline water (ENVO:00002010), including plankton (ENVO:xxxxxxxx)" | depth 800 m
CCCAGGCGGGTCGATCCTCCGTCCGTTCGAGCTTCCCCTCTTCGAGCGAGCCGATGCCCCGGCGCTTGTAGAGGTGATCGTTGAAGTTGACGAACGGATCTTCACAGGACGTCCTTCCTTGTTTCACGTTTGTCTCCCCAAAGACAAGTGGTACATGAGCTTTGTGGCACCCATTGCCACCCATTACTGATTTAACCAAAAGAAGTTCCTTTGGTCAATGAGCTGTGGTGCCCGGGGGGAGAATCCCTGTCTGCCGACAAGGCAGGGAACTCCCACCTCCGAAGAGAAGATTTAGATAGTCGTCGTGAAATGTCTCCCAGACATTTCACCTACCAATTCCTTCCCTGGATTAAATTGTGCTGGAGGGGAGAATCGAACTCCCACCTCCGAAGAGACACGATTTTGAGTCGTGCGCGTCTACCAATTCCGCCACTCCAGCGTACCAAAGCAGTGTACTCAAATTTGCTCGGCAAATCAATTTGCTTTAGTATAAGTAATCATGACAGAGTCATTGCCATACAGCCAAGCAGTTTTTTTTATCGATACGGACAAGATTAGTCCAAACCCACATCAGCCCAGAAAAGAATTTAACGAGGAGGCTCTCCAAAGTCTTTCTGATTCAATCAGACAATATGGAGTTCTCCAACCACTTGTTGTTACTAGAAAAGAAATCACAAAAGATGACGGTGGAATTGCAGTCGAGTATGAATTGGTTGCAGGAGAACGCAGGTTGCGTGCATCACGTCTTGCAGGTTTGGCGCAGGTTCCAGCAGTAATTCGTGCAAAAGAAGATAACGATAAAGTAAAACTAGAGCTTGCTATTATTGAGAACCTTCAACGAGAAGATCTTAATCCTATCGATCGTGCAGAAGCCTTTGCCAAACTTTCTGATGAATTTAGTTTGACTCACAACGAAATTGCAAAAAAGATGGGGAAGAGTAGGGAATATGTTTCAAACAGTATCCGCCTTTTAATGCTTCCTGGGGAAATGCTTCAAGCAGTACGGGAAGGAAAAATCAATGAGGGTCATACGCGTCCTATTCTTATGCTTTCTGGGCGAGACGAAGCTCAACAAACACTTTTTAGAGATATTATTGATAGGCGACTCACGGTGCGTGACGCAGAGGCAATTGCTCGAAAAATTGCTCAAGACAAGGTTCGAAAGCCAACCAAAATTTTTGATAGAGAAACAAGTGAGCTTGAGGACAAGCTTGCTGAACGCCTGGGTACACGTGTAAGGATTGAGAAAAAAGAAAATGGAGGGAAGATTATGATTGAATTCTTCTCTCCGAGCGATCTCGACAATATTTTGCAAGTTATTGAGAAAGAAAAAGAAGAGCAAAATCAAATAAAAGAGGAGAGAGAAAGCCCCGAACCTCCTAAGGAAAAAGAAGAGGAAGACCTGTACTCAATCAGTAACTTCTCAGTCTAGGGTTCCTTTTTATTCTCTTGTTTTAAAAAGTTTCTAATGTAGCGTTGTGCAAAACTTGTTTTTGCATAATCAAGCCACTTTCTTGTTGGTTTGTTATTTTGTTTTGTTTGGACCTCAACAATGTCGCCGCTATTTAATTCTGTATCAAGCGACACAAATTTTCCGTTTACCCTAACGCCAGAGGCATGATTTCCGATGTCTGAGTGGATTGCATAGGCAAAATCAAGCGCTGTCGAACCTTCAGGAAGCTCAATAACATCTCCAAGGGGAGTAAATAAAAAGACATGTTTTTCAAACAAATCCAGTTTTAGGTTTTTCAAAAAGTCCTCACTTCCAGTATTTTCTTCATTAATTTCTCTGATGTGTGAGAGCCACTTAAGGCGCTCCTCTTTTTTGTTACCAAGGGACCCCTTGTAAAGAAGATGAGCGGCAACTCCGTACTCGGCATCGGTATGCATTTGTTCAGTCCGTACTTGGATTTCAGCAATACCGCCATCTCCGGTAAACACGGTTGTGTGGAGGCTTTGATATCCGTTAATTTTAGGGTTGGCAATGTAATCTTTGATTCGGCCAGGGAGAGGCTTCCATAATTTATGAATAATTCCAAGCACTTGGTAGCAGTCTTCAACCTTAGGAACAATGACACGGAGGGCATATAGGTCATAAATTTTTGCAACATCCATGTCTTTTTTGAGGAGTTTTTTGTAAATACTGTAGGTATCTTTAATTCGGTATCCTACGTGAGCATCTTTAACACCAGCTTTTACTAATTGCTTTGAAAGCGATTTGAATACTTTTTTAATATATTTTTCTCGCTCCCGTCCTTTTTCGGTGATAAGTGTTTTTACCTGGGCGTAGTCTTCTGGAAAGGCAAATTTAAAGGCTGGTTCTTCAAGTTCAGAACGTAATTTACCCATACCAAGTCGATTGGCGAGGGGGACATATACCTCAAGTGTTTCAAGAGCAATTCGCCCTTGTTTGTGTTTTGGTACGAACTCAAGGGTCCGAACATTATCAAGTCGATCAGCAAGTTTAATTAAAAGGATACGGACATCATCTGCAATCGATAAAAATAAGTGACGCATATTCTCGACATAGCGCTCACGTCCCTGGTATTTTACGGTACCTAGCTTACTTACTCCCGATACAAGCGAGGCAACATCTTTGCCAAATTCTTTTTCAATAACTGAAAGCTCAACATCGCAATCTTCTACGACATCATGAAGAAGTCCGGCCGCAATTGTTTCTTTATCAACTTTAAAATCAAGAAGATTAATAGTTGACCTAACCACATGATTAAAATACAGCTCACCCGAGTATCTTTTTTGGTCGCCGTGAGCATCTTGTGCAAAACGATATGCTTTTTCTATAAAATCCCTCTCTTTCTTTTTAAGATCGGGCTTTTTCTCAAATAATTCTTGTAAATCCGCCATACCTTGATTATAGGGAGCCGGAAGGAAAAAGGAAGGGTATTATTGACAAAAAAGAAATTATTTTGTATTTTCATAGGCAGTAATTCTTTCCCTTCAACAAGGAGTAGGACATGACACGTCGATCGGTTCCCGTTTCGGGGCCTTTGACCACCGGGTGGACGCAACAGCAGGAGCTCGCCTTCATCGACAAGCTCGGTGATCACACCGATCGGGGGGCGAACCAGGGTGCCTGGCGTATCAGGTGTGTTGGTGGTTACATCCGATCGCTTCTGGCCGGGACGCGTACGATCGTCTGGCCCGGCTACGATCGGGACGAGCTCCTCGAGCGCGCCAACAGGCGTCTCAAGGAGGTCGGAGGGATTCCGGAGTCGGCCTAGAGGCAGAACTCCAGAACAACGAACTCAGAGGCCCACGAAAGTGGGCCTCTACTATTTTTTGTCCAATTTATGAGGGTTATGGTTTGGGCAAGCTTTGTCGCTACAACGTTCTGGAATGGTTTTGGTCCCTTCCATCATAAGTTTGCCACACATGGGGCACGTGTTTCCGGTTGGTTTTGCTTTAATGGCGTATTTACACTTTGGATAACCACTACAACTATAAAAAATTCCAAATCGCCCGCGACGTTCAACCATCTCGCCCTTTTTGCATTCAGGACAGGTAACACCGGTTCCTTTTAGTGATGATGGATCTTGTTTTACATGCTTACACTTTGGGTAATTGCTACAAGCAATAAACATTCCAAAACGCCCTTCTTTTTGTACAAGTTTTCCATCCTTACAATCAGGACAGTCTTCGCCGATTTCTTTTGGTTGGGCAAGTTCGGTTCCATCGATTTTACGAGCACCAGTACAGTCGGGGAATTTTTTACAACTCAAAAACTTTCCTGTTTTTCCAAGTTTAATAACCATGCTGTCTCCGCATACAGGGCATACATGTTTTTTGTCTGCTTCACCTAGGTTTGAAATCTTCTCAAGATGTTCTTTTGATTCAACTCGCTTTTGAAAAGGGGTATAGAAATCAGAAAGGGTAGAAGCGTACTCTCTTTTACCTTCAGCAATTTCATCAAGTTCTTTTTCCATTTCACTGGTAAAGTCATCGCTAATGTATTCGGTAAAGTGATTCTCCAAAAAGTCATTAACGACTTCGCCGGTATCAGTAGGAATAAGGGTTCGTCCTTGCTTTTCTACATACTCACGATCAACAAGAACTTTAATGATGCTTGCATACGTGCTAGGGCGTCCAATTTCTCGCTTCTCAAGCTCTTTAATAAGACCGGCTTCAGAGTAGCGGTTTGGTGGTTGGGTTTCTTTACCTTCTTTTTCGATTGAAACAAGAGTCAGCTTGCCCCCCTTAGAAACCTCGGGAAGGATTACGTCTTCTCTTTGTGCATAGGGATCAGCAAGGAGCCATCCCGGAGATTTGATTCGTGATCCATTTACATGAAATGGTGGAGTCGTCCCGTTACCTACTTGGACAATAACTTTTGTTCGCATAACACGGGCTGCAACCATTTGCGATGCAATCGTACGCGACCAAATAAGAGAATATAATTTTTTTTGTTCGGCAGTTGTTCCACAAACTTTTTTGCTTGCGCTCGTTGGACGGATTGCTTCGTGTGCCTCTTGTGCACTCTTTTTGCGTGTTTTAAATGCGCGAACTTCTACCTTGTCGTCTCCGTATCCTTTTTTAATGACACTAGTGACATCTTTAAGGGCGGCCCCTGAAAGTGTTGGACTATCGGTTCGCATATAGGTAATATGGCCTGCCTCGTAGAGTTTTTGTGCAACGCCCATAGTTTTACTTGGAGAGAACCCAAGACGAGAGTTTGCAGCTTGTTGGAGTGTTGAGGTAATAAACGGCGCTCGTGGTGATTGTGATACTTCACGCTCTTCAATTGCATCTACTACCCAGGGTCCTTTTTTGCCGGCTTCTATAATAGAGTCAGTTTCTTCTTCTGTTTTTGGCTCAATGCTGCAAGCAAGAGGAAGAGGTTCTTTTTTCTTTGTTTGTGTGTCTGCAGTGATCACCCAAAATGCTTCCGGTTTGAAAGCTCTGATCTCTTTTTCGCGCTCCATTAAAATACGGAGAGCAGGTGATTGCACGCGCCCTGCAGAAAGACCGTAACGCAGTTTCTTCCAAATAAGACCAGAAAGATCGTATCCTACAAGTCTGTCGAGTACGCGCCGTGCCTCTTGCGCACGCCTTAAATTGGTATCTATAGAACGAGGGTGTTTGAGTGCTTCTTGCACTGCTTCTTTGGTGATTTCGTTAAAAGCAATTCGTTTTAAGTCTTTTTTGCCAGAAAGCTCTTCAATATGCCATGCAATAGCTTCTCCCTCACGGTCGGGGTCGGTAGCAAGTACCACCTCATCTGCTTTTTTGATGGCGCTCTTTAGGTCTTTTACGACAGCTTCTTTACCTTTTGCCACCTCATAATGCGGCACAAAACCGCCCTCGATGTCGATGGCTTTTTTATTACTTTTTGGCAAGTCTCTAATATGGCCCACCGAAGCAAGAACTTTGTATTTATTATCTAAATACTTGGTAATTGTTTTTGCTTTTGCGGGTGACTCAACAATCAGCAATTTCATAATGCTTATAACTAGTACTATAATCTAATTTTTTTTGCAAATTTTTGTTCTTTTTTAAAAAGAAAATGTTTCTCCGTTGTCTTTTACTAAGCCTTTTAATTCAAGCGATGTTCCTACAATATTAATGTCGGTTATTGACCATCCTGTTTTTTCTAAAAGATCTGTTTTGTTAGGGAATTTTTGTATGTGTTCAAAGAGCTCTTTTTCTTTTCCTTGAAGTGGTTCTTTGTTTTTGGGTTCATCTTGAGTGTCAAATCCAAAGACTTCTAAAATATCACGAGCGTCGGTAACTGGTGTGGCTCCTTCTTTTATTAACCAATTTGGTCCTTCGCTTGTGGGGGATGTTATAGCCCCAGGGACAGCAAAAATATTTTTATTGTAGTCGAGCCCAAGACGTGCGGTAATTAACGTGCCTGACTTTTTTGTTGCTTCTATTATAAGAATACCTTGAGAGAGTCCAGCCATGATCCGGTTTCGTTTTGGAAAAGTGCGGGGAGCGGCCGGCATGGTTGGCTCAAATTCAGACAACAGCGCTCCACCACTTTTTACAATGTCTTGTGCCAAAAAATAATTGGTGCGTGGCGCGATCACTGAGGGATCAAGTCCTGATCCTGGAACAGCAATGGTCGGCAAACCAACTTCGAGTGCTTTTTTATGGGCTATTCCATCAATACCAAGTGCAAGCCCTGAGACGATAGTAAAAGGATAATTTTTAAGTCCTTCGATAATGTCTTCACAAGCGCCTTTTCCGTATGCAGAATATTTTCGGGCACCAACAACGGTTAAATAAATAGAGTCTTTTGGTAAGTCTCCTTGTACATACAGTTTTTTAGGAGGGTCAGGGATCTCCCGTAGAGTTTCCGGAATGTCGTCTCCTTTTAGTGTGCGAAGCGGAACATCGCCAAATGGGTTCATTGTGACTATCCTAGCATTTCTGCTAGAATGAAAAAATGTTGGATATTAAGTTTATCCGAGAAAATAAAGATCTTGTCCAGGCAGGGGCTCAAAAAAAGCACCTGTCATTTGATGTTAAAGAACTCTTGAAGGTGGACGACGAAAGAGTAGAACTTTTAAAAAAAGTAGAAGAAAAACGCGCTGAACAAAATAAGGTTACTGAAGAGATTGCAAAACTCTCTGGTGAGGAACGAGAAAAGAAAATAAAAGAAATGAAGGCGTTTAAAGACGACTTTCAAAAAGATGAAGAAAAACTAAAAAATGTTATGGGAAAATGGCGTGACCTTATGCTTCAGGTTCCTAACATTCCTGATGTCTCGGTTCCTGAAGGTAAAACCGATGAAGAAAATAAAGAATTAAAAAAAGTAGGAGAGATTCCTAAATTCTCATTCACTCCTAAGAATCATATTGAACTTGCAACACAGCTTTCTCTTGCTGATTTTGAACGGGGGAGTAAAGCTCATGGGTTTCGAGGATATTACCTAAAGAACGATGGCGCACTTTTGTCATGGGCGATCTGGAACTATGCACAAGAGTTTTTCTTAAAAAAAGAGTTTACTCCTTTTATCGCACCTTCGATTGTCAAAAAAGAATATTTTTATGGCACGGGACATCTTCCTAATGAAGCAGAAGATTTATACGTGACACAAGACGATGATTATCTTTCAGGAACAGCAGAGGTTCCTATGATGGCATATCATGCAGGGGAAACGTTAGACAAAAAACAATTGCCTCTTAAGTACTTGGCATTCTCTCCGTGTTATCGTCGTGAGGCAGGGAGTTACGGGAAAGATACAAAAGGACTTGTTCGGGTTCATGAATTTTTTAAACTCGAACAAGTAGTGTTATGTGAGGCCAGTCACGAAGAGTCAGTTAAATGGCACGAATGGCTGAATGCAAACACCGAAGAATTTATTACCTCACTTGGGCTTCCTTATAGGGTGGTCACTAATTGTGGTGGAGACTTGGGACTTGGTCAGGTTAAAAAATATGACATTGAACTATGGGTCCCAAGCGAAGAAAAATATCGAGAGATTAGCTCTGCGTCTTATTTTCATGACTTCCAATCCCGACGCTTTAATATTCGTTATAACGACGAAGGTGGAAAACAATACGCTCACTCATTAAATAGTACAGCAATCCCAACTCCACGGATCCTTGTTTCGCTCCTTGAGAACAATCAACAAGAAGATGGAAGCATTCGTGTGCCCGAGGTGCTTCAAAAATATTTAGGAAAGGACGTAATTAAATAACCATGGCAGGGATTCATCGGTCATTTAGACGGAACGACCCCAAAGCTTCACAAAGAAAAAAAATTTTCAAGATTTTAGGGGGGCTTTTAGTCGTTCTTGTATTTGGAGGGATCGTATGGGTTACCCATTTGCCGTCACTTTCAATCCAAACTGTTTCAGTAAGCGGGGCAGAAAAAATTAACCCACAATCCATTGAAGAAACAATAGAAGAAGAACTCTCTTCCTCATATATTGGAATTTTCCCCAAAAAGAATTATTTTATTTATCCAAAACAAAATCTCCTTGCGCTACTTATCGAGCAAGAGCCTTATATTGAATCAATTTCTATCAGCGCACCCTTAAGAACTCCAACCAGTTTAGAAGTTTCTCTTATCGAAAGAAACTCTAATCTTGTATGGTGTACCAATACAGGGTGCAACCGGCTTGATGAAGACGGAACAATTTTTGGAAGTGTAGGTACGAGCACAAACGAATATTTTATTGTTAAAAAAGATGGTGCCGTTAGTAAACCCTTAGGAGAGAAGGTAGCCATGCCAGAAACTCTCTTGCCTCTCTTTACCATCAGAGACTCGCTGAAAAAAGATATTGCTTTTAAAGAAGGACATATACGCAGCGATAATGATTATGCGCTTATAACGGAAGTTGGAACAGAAGTGTTATTTAATGGAGGCGACGATTTAAATGTTGTTGCAGACAATCTATTTACCCTTTTTCGTTCAGACGTTGTAAAACAAAACGGAACAGGAACAGTAGCACAATGGATGGAGGGGATTGATTACATTGACGCTCGATTTGGTAAAAAGATTTTTTATAAAGAAAAAGAATAATGAATGCCGGGAAAGTAGCACTTATTGTTGTATCAATATCATTATTTGGTCTTTTTTCTTTTCTTGAGGTTAGTTACCAGGCAAATGGTGCGACAGGGGCACGACTCGCTCCTTTAGTAGAAGCATTACCACAAATAAACAATCCTTCGTATAAAGAGGGTCAGACAGCGCTTTTGGTTCGCCCCGAAATAAAAGAGGAGCCCAAAAAAGAAACCATAACACTTGGTTTTGTGGGAGACATTATGCTTGATAGAGGAGTTCGCTCGTCAGTCGACAAACGTGGCGGGGATTACTCATATCTTTTCCAAAAAATTAAATTTCCTAAAACTGATATCTTGTTTGGAAATCTAGAGGGTCCTGTTGCCTATGGTGGAGAAGAGATTGGAAATCTGTATTCTTTCCGTATGCACCCTATGACTCTTTCTGTTCTCAAAGAGGCCGGGTTTAATGTTTTGTCTTTAGCTAATAATCATATTGGGGATTGGGGGCCAGCCGCCGCTAATGAGTCAGTAAACAATATAAAAGACGTGGGCCTTTCTTCTGTTGGGTGGGGGAAGGAAGATTTAAATGACGCTCTAACGATTATTGAAAAAGAAGGCATACGTATTGGATACCTGGCTTTTAGTGACGTTGGCCCAGCATGGCTTCCTTCAAAAAAAGATGAAGCGGGAGTGTATTTAGCAACACAAAGCAATCTTGAGACGTATATCCCACTAGCTAAAAAAGAAGTTGATATTCTTGTCGTCTCGTATCATTTTGGCGAAGAGTACGAGCCTGAATCAAATAAACGACAACAAACACTTGCAAGAAACTCAATTGATCTCGGTGCAGATCTTATTATTGGGCACCATCCACATGTGACACAAGAGATAGAAGAATATAACGATGGCCTTATTGCTTACAGTCTGGGTAATTTTATTTTTGACCAGTATTTTTCCCCAGAAACCATGATGGGACGCACCCTACTTGTTGAAATTGGCCCTTCTGGTATACACTCATATACCCCAGGTACAAGCTTTTTGAATGGCACATTTCAGATCGAAGCTCTTCTTTGGGATAAAGAAATTGTATTCTAAACAAATGAAGAAAGGATTTTGGGAGAAATTAAATAAGCCTCTTATGGTGCTTGCACCTATGGCAGACGTTACTGACCCGCCATATCGGGCTATTATTGCGCGGCGCGGTAAACCCGATGTTATGTTTACCGAATTTGTCTCGTGCGACGGACTCCAGAGCGTTGGCAAAAAAAGAATTTTAAAAGATATCGTTTACGCCGAAGAAGAGCGACCAATAGTGCTTCAGATTTTTGGTGGTAAACCAGAGAATTTTAAAAAAACAGCACAACTTGCACAGGAGCTTGGTTTTGATGGAATTGATCTCAACATGGGATGCCCTGATAGAAGTGTTGAAAAACAATTAGCAGGAGCAGGACTCATAAAAAATCCAGAACTCGCACAAGAGATCATTAAGAAAACTATGGAGGGGGCAGGAGATTTGCCGGTGTCAGTTAAAACCCGCATTGGATACAATACCGATGAAATACAAACATGGATTCCAAAATTGTTAGAAATGAATATCCCAGCTCTTACCGTGCATTTGCGAACCCGTAAAGAAATGTCAAAAGTTCCTGCACATTGGGAGAAGATGAAAGAGATTGTCGCAATCCGTGACGGGACGTGCAAGGATACGCTTATTTTAGGTAACGGCGACGCTCTTTCAATCAAAGATGCACACCAAAAAGTTAAAGAGACAGGATGTGATGGGGTTATGCTTGGCCGTGCTATTTACGGAAACCCATGGTTATTTAGTAAAGATATTGATCGAGAGGATCTTTCTCACGAAGAAATACTCCGTGCCCTTGTTGAGCACACAAAACTCTATGATGAACTTATGGGAGGCCTAAAGAGTTTTGCTGTTATGAAGCGACACTTTAAGGCCTATGTAAATGGTTTTGATGGGGCCAAAGAGTTACGTATGGAACTTATGGAGGCAGACAGTGCAAAAGAGGTGGAGGAGAAGATTGAGAACTTTCTTACCTCAACAAAAACACCTGTGATACAATAATTTCAATGACAGAGTTACTAAAGTCAGATATCTTTTTTGCCACGACAACCTTTGTGGTAGTGGTTATTGCCATTTTGATTGTGGTGCTTCTTGTATATCTCATAAGAATTATTCGAGATGTAAAACGAATCTCGCGACGCGCAAGTGAGGAAGTAGATAATCTGGCACAAGATATTGGTTTTGTACGAAGAAATATTAAAAAAGGAGGTCGAACCGTAAAGAAAGCAGTAAAAACCGTTGTGGGAAATAAATCAGCCCGAGGCTGACCAGCCTTGGGCTGGAAATAATTCTTGTCCCGTTAAAATTCCACGGGACGAACACACACCACAAAAGTTATTAGTTAAGAATTTTAATTGGGATGCCACGAAGAAAAAAGAAATCACATCATACAGGAGCAAAATTACTTGCAGTAGGAGCGGCAGCGTTAGGGGCTTACTATTTGTACGGCGCAGACAATGCAAAAAGTAATCGTAAAAAAGCAAAAGCATGGATGCTAAAAGCAAAAGCAGAAGCACTTGAAGCAGTAGAGAAGGCTAAGGACCTTGATGAAAAAGATTACCAAAAAATTATCGACAAAGTAGAGACAAAGTATAAAAAACTTGCGCATGTTGATAATAAAGATTTAGCAGTGCTTGCTCGCGAGCTAAAGAGTCACTACAAAAAAATTGCAAAGCGTGTTTCTCCTAAAAAGAAAACCACTAGAAAAAAGACAACAAAAAAGAAAAAATAGTAAAAACGCTCCCATAACTAAGGGGGCGTTTTTGGTTGCCATAAATTATAAAGATGCTAGTATCTCTCGCGGAGTCTGGTGTTAGAAACCTGTCTGTTTGACGTGCAGCCAACCCCGCGTCGCAGAGAACAGAAATCTTTCGCGAGACATTACCAGTCCTTCCTTGAGTGCCATGTATTAGATTCGAAAACAATTTCCCATCTTGCACTCACTCGCGTTAGCGCCGTGCGCTACACTAACTTCACCCGCCCTTGAGTCCGTGCAATACGTTGACCTCGGACGGCCCTTTCTTCTTGTGCTATAATCCGCGCATGGAACAAGTTGCACTCTATCGAAAATACAGACCACAATCTTTAAATGACGTTCTTGGGCAAGACCATATTGTTGAGGCGTTAAAACACTCTCTTAAAAATAAATCTATCTCTCATGCGTATCTTTTTTCGGGTCCGCGGGGTACAGGCAAAACAAGCATTGCACGGATTCTTGCGCGTGAATTAAAAACTTCTCCTGAAGATCTTTATGAAATCGATGGAGCAAGTAATCGTGGGATTGATGAAATCAGATCCTTAAAAGAAGGTGTTGCCACACTTCCTTTTGCGAGTCCTTATAAGGTATATGTAATAGATGAAGTGCACATGCTTACGAAAGAAGCATTTAATGCACTTCTAAAAACACTCGAAGAACCACCGTCGTATGTAGTGTTTATTTTAGCAACAACAGAACTCCATAAAGTTCCCGATACTATCGTCTCTCGGTGTCAAAGTTTTATATTTAAAAAACCGACTGAAAAAATCCTCAAAAAAACTATCGAGAATATCGCCAAAGCAGAAAAGACTTCTATAGATGATGATGCAGTGTCACTCATTGCATTCTTGGGAGACGGATCATTTAGAGATACACAAGGATATTTAGAACAGGTTTTGAGTCTCACAAAAAACAAGTCGATAACTCGTGATGAAGTAGAGTCCTTAACAGGGGCACCATCACACAAACTGGTGATTGATTATATAGAAAGTATTCTTGATAAAGAGGTAGAGAGGGGAATAGAAGCACTCAAAAAAGCAAATAATAAAAATACCGACATGAAATTGTTTGCTCGTCTTATTATGAATTATATGAGAAACGCCATGCTTGTTTCTTTTTCGTCCAGTATTAAAGAAGGTTTAGAGGAAGAACTAGGAGATGACCAAGCAAAAGAAATAGAAGCGCTTGGAAGCCACCCACACGCAAAAGAACTCCCCCGTATGTTGAGACGTTTGATTGAAGCATATGAAGAAATTAAGTATGCACACATTTCTTCGCTCCCTCTTGAACTTGCCTTGGTTGATGTAATAGGGCAAGATAAATAAACCAAAAATTTTGCCGGATCGTCTAATGGTAGGACACCAGGTTTTGGTCCTGGGTATCTAGGTTCGAGTCCTAGTCCGGCAGCCAACTCGAGCGCGGTGTTTCAGCGCCCTAGGAGGGTCGAAACAACGCCGAGTACTATTCTGAAAAATTGCATACCGGCTGAGTGCCGTAGCCAAAACAAAAAACTGCCCTAAGTGGTGGTTTTTTGTTTTAAACTCTAAACTATTTACCACTAGCAATAAAATATGGTATAAACAAAGTGACGACATTTTGTTTAATAGCTTTTTAGTCCATAGAACATGATCGTAAATAGACCACATTTTTTAATATTATCGTTTATTGTTCTCCTTTTTGGCTTATTGGCAATTGCTTTTTCTGCTGGGGATGCATTTGCGCAGGGCGGTGCAAGAAACATAGAGATAAAAACTCCTAACGGTGGGGAAACTCTTATTGCCGGTGATACGTACAGGATTACTTGGGATGCAAGTGAAAATATTGATAAGGTGAATCTTGATTGGTCTAGAGGGCCTGGCTCGCTAAATACTATCGTGTCTAGTATAGACAATACGGGTTACTATGATTGGACAGTCAACGTTGGAAATACTATCAATACACAGTTTAAGATACGTGTTCGTGGATATGATACTGGATATGGTTCTGTGACCGATGAATCTGACGACTTTTTTACAGTGGTATCAGCGAATACCGCTGGTTCTTTGCCAGTGACATCAAGACCATTTATACATTCCATTGAGCCTGCCCAGGCGCGTGTGGGTCAAACAGTGGTTGTTAACGGAGCTCGGTTTAACAATGATTCCTTTATTAGTATCTACGATGCTTCTGGGAGCGGCCCGGTGGCACTGCCAACTAACATTACTGACACCACTCTTACTTTTACAGTGCCATCAAGCTTGAGCTCTGGCTCGTATTGGCTTAAGGTTACACACAGAGGGAATAGTAATTATGATAGTACTCCTATTAATTTCACAATACTTACCACACCATCTGTCCCAAACATAAACTCAACTTCTCCTATTTCTGCGAAGGGAGGCGAAGTAATGACTTTATATGGTAATAATTTCGGACAAGGTTCATATGTAGAAGTACTTGGACTTGTAGGAAGTTCATCATTGACCGCACAACAAACAATAGGTGCGTCTTCTTTGACCTCTACTTCCCTAAGTTTTATTGTTCCTACTAATTTGACGGCTGGTACGTACTGGATTCAAATAGGTGAGAAAGCATCCGAGACAAAAAGTAATAGAGTTTATATGATGATTGCTTCAGACGTTGGTGGCGTACGAGTTATTCCAAATATTACTTCTGTTAGTCCATCACAGGTGGGGCCGGGTGACACAGTAACAATTTATGGCTCTAATTTTACCCCAGGGGGCATGTACGTAGAGGTTGTAGGAATGGATAACTTGTATGATGCAAGAAGTACCTCAAATTCTGTCACGTGGACAGTTCCACAGTGGGGTTTTGGTCCGGGCCTATACTCCCTTCGTGTAGTTGATCGTCAGAGACTCGTCGCCGGAGAAGAAGAAAAAAGTGTGACCAGTAATGCTATTTCTTTGTCGGTAACGTCTTCAACAAATGGAACGATAACACCAGTAACTCCCACTCCAATAGTAACTACTCCGGCAACAGGAACAGCCTTTACACGCAATTTGTGGCGTGGAATGAATAATGACGATGTTAGGAGACTTCAGGAATTTCTCGCAAGAGATGCTGAACTCTATCCAGAGGGAATTACCAGTGGTTATTACGGCAAGTTGACTGAGGCAGCGGTACAAAACTTTCAATGTAAATACAATATTATCTGCGGTGGAACTTCAGATTCAACTGGCTACGGTCTTGTTGGTCCTCAAACTATTGCAAAGCTAAACGAGGTTTATGGGAATGGAGGAAATACATCAACAGGTACTTCAGGGAATACAAGCAGTCAAACGACAGCACCTTCTTCATCAGGATCAAGTGGACTATCACAGTCCCAAGTTGATGCCATCGTGAATCTCCTCCAAGCCTTGGGAGCAGATGCAACTATAATTGCAAATGTTCGTTCGGTTCTCTAGGTAGATGTACTTTCTCCAATTAATTTAAGAGCTTACTACTTTCTTGTAAGTAGGGAGATTATTTTATATTTCAGCACGATAGTTCCTTTTAGGTAACTAAGGAGTTCTCTTTTTTCTGTATCCTTGCCTTCTTGTAGTATGAACTTTGCATAATTTCGTATATCTATATCCTCAACCTTTATTTGGTCTTTTCTGCCTAATAAAGCCATCTGAAACTTCTTAAATCGTGCTACTTCTTCTTTTATCTTCTCCTTAATACCAAGTTCATGTATGTCGAGTTTATCTATCAAGCCCTCAAACTGTTTAACAAGGTCAGTTTCGTTAATATATCCAGCCTTACAATTTCTATCTCTTACTTTGGTACATCCATAATAGACATGCCTATTTATTCCTCCATTCTTTAATTTCTTAAACTTCTCATCGGCAGTAATTCCCGATCCACAGAGTCCACACCTCATTAGTTTAGTGAAGGCAAATTCTTTTTCTTTTTGTCTTGTAAGAGTATTTCCTTTTAGTTGCTTTTGAACTTCATCAAATAGTTCTTTCGTAATAATAGGTTTATGTTTTCCTTGATACCAATTACCGCTTTTACGAGGGTATTCAAATGTTCTACAGTAGAAAGTATAAGTTATTTACTGCACACAAATAATCTCACAATATCTCCTAGTGCGAGGTGTTTGTCTTTTTGAACGGCAAGAGAGCCCTTTTCAATATTATTTCTTGTATCTCTATTCATATTAAAACCAAAAATTCGTACAGATAATGGATTCATTAAATTTTGCATAAAGGCAATTAGCCAGTTATTACTTTTTACATGCTCTAAAAAAACTGCCTTACCGTTTGGTTTTAGGACTCGCGCAACTTCTTTAAACCCTCTTATGGGGTTGGGTACTGAACAAAATACACAAGCAGTTACCACAATATCAAATGTATTGTCTTGAAAGGGGAGATTTTCAATATCTCCTTCCATAAGTTTAATATTTTGTTTGCCGAGCTTGTTGAGTTTTTTTTGCGCCTGTGCGAGCATTTTAGGAGAAAAATCGATCCCCGTAACATCTGCTTTGTCTGTATAGTATTCGAGACTATTTCCTGTTCCTACACCAACCTCAAGAATTTTCCCAGATAATTCTGGGAAAATTCTTTTTCGGTGCTTTTGAAAAACAAGTTTTTCGGGAAGCCACTCATAGAGGTCATATAACCGTGCCTCACGATCGTATCGTTTTGCGATCGTTTTCATGGTTTTTGAACTGTTACTCGTTTCCTCTTGAAACACAAGCAACTCTACAGAGCCATGCAAAAAGTGCTCCAAATATCCAGCCGTAAATGAACGATTCAATTACTCCGATTACAAAACCAGTGATACTCATGGCAAATCCAGGATAAGCAATTTTAAGGATATTAAGGTGAAGTTCTTTGAGGGTTGGGTCACTAAGGATTACTCCCCAGATCATGCAAAGTACAAAGAATGCCACAGAAAGACCCCCCACCACATATCCTGTTCTTACAATAGATAAATTGTTCATGATGTTTAATTTAGCGTGTTGGCTTATAAGATCGACCTATGTGTTGATGTTGTCAACAACCTTTTTCAATTTGTTTTCAACCTCTTGGGCGATTATCTTTAGTTCTTTATTTTCTACCATGTTCATGGCAACTGAAGGAACTATTGCAGAAACGTACACATCATCTTCATTCTGATATACGATCACATTACAAGGAAGCAAGAGCCCAATTTCTTTTTCTACCAAAAGAGATTTGTGGGCAAACGGTGGATTGCATGCACCAAGAATTATGTAGTTATCAAATTCAACATCAAGCTTTTTCTTTAAGGTGTCCCTAACGTCGATTTCGGTAAGCACACCAAATCCTTCTTTTGTAAGTTCCGATCTGGCCTTCTCTATAGCTTTCTCAAAGGAAAGATTTATTTTTTTTCTGTAACCGTATTCCATCTTATTTTTTATTAATCCACTTAATAAGTGCAACGATGGCGAGTATTAGCACTCCCCAAAACAAGAGTTGCGTTACCCACATGAACCCTGTACTAAACCCAAACATCCCTACACCGCCATGGCCATAGTTGTAATGAGGATGGGTTCCCCAACTGTATCCTTCGTATCCCAATCGATTCATCATTGTTGCGTGTGGACCAGGGTATTCCTCCATAAAAGATGTCACCCTACTTATCTCGTCCTGTGTAAGAGATTGCCCGCTCATCATTTTGGTCATCAACCCCTCCATCTCTTCATGGAGTTCATTCCCAAGTACACTGTCCTCAATTTGTCTCATCATCATGAAGCCGGAGACAGATGATTCTGTTGTCTCACCAGCATGCCCATAGACAAGAAGAGGGGAGGTCAGAACGAGAAAAAATGCAATAACAAATATTTTTTTCATATTCTTAATACTTATACCTGTGATAAATATAGTTATCCACGTTTCGACGCATTGACATGGATACCCTATGGGGGTATTATACACCCATATGAAAAAAGACGTCAAGAAGCGACTTATGCACAGGTTAAAAATAATTGAGGGGCAAGTCAGAGGACTCCAAAAAATGGCCGAAAAAGAAGAGTATTGTATTGATATCATTACTCAAACACAAGCTGTCAAAGAGGCTCTTTCTTCCATAGAAGATATGATGCTCGAAAATCATCTCTCCACTCATGCTATTGAACAGATGAAGAGCAAGAAGCATCAAGAGAAAGCAATTAAAGAGATTTTGTCGGTGTATAAAGTATCTAAGAAGAAATAATATGAATCCAAAGGTAATCTTTTATATAGTAATTGTTCTTATTGTCATCGTACTATTGTATATTGTGAGTGTTGCTGGTAATGATATGAAAGATGTAGCTCATGTAGATGATGTGAAAGATTTTGAAATAGCCCCCTCTATTGTTGTCCAGAAGATAAAAAACAATGAAGATATTATCCTTCTTGATGTTCGTACCCCAGAAGAATATGAAGAAGTGCACCTTGAAAACTCACTACTGCTTCCAGTGCAGGAATTGTCTCAAGAATCTCTCAACGGTATCGGGCTAGGTGAGGATGCGAAGAACAAAGAGATCATTATTTACTGTAGAAGTGGCGCTAGAAGCAAGACGGCTTACGATATTATGGATTCCCTTGGGTACACCAATATTAAAAGTGTGGCGGGGGGCATGATACATTGGGAGGAGGACGGCTACCCCTTTACTGAGTCTGGAGAATATGAAGGAAATGTGTTTCGTTCAGGTACAGAAACGAGCGCATTAAAAGACGGACCAATAATCGCAATTGACAGAACATTTCATGACTTTGGGGTTATCCCGCAGTTTGGGGGTGTGGTTACAGAGACATTTACAATACAAAATAATGGAACAAGTATTTTAGAAATAGGTGGTATTACTACAAGTTGTAGTTGTACATCTGCGTCCGTCTCAGCAACTTCAATAGATTCTGGAGGAGAAGCAACATTGACAGTCGTATTTGACCCCGATTTTCACGAAGAGCCTGTCGATGTATTTAAGCGTACGGTGTTTATACCAACAAATGACCCAACAACACCGGAAGCAGAGGTAGTTATACAAGTCGACATTGACGAAGGAAAATAAATTAATAATAGGAATTTAAAAAATATGAAAAATAATACCATTACTATTCTAGGTCTAATAGCACTTGTGGCTATTGTACTTGTCGTGTGGGGATCACCTGGAAATTCTACAGAGAACAATATTAAAACAACTTCTGCTTCTGAAATCACTGTAGTTAATCCACTTTATGATTTTGGGGAAATAGATATTTTGGGTGGGAAGGTAAGTACAGAATATGTTTTGAAAAACGAAGGAGCAGAGGACGTCGAGATAGTTTCTGCGGTAACAAGCTGTGTGTGCACAGAGGGAGAGATTGGGGGGCTGCGGTTTGGTATGCATGAAAGCAGGGGTGGAAATGTCGTTATACCTGCGGGCAATGAGAAGATATTAACAGCCATTTATGACCCACTAGCGCATGGCCCCAATGGGGTTGGTCCGGTTAAGCGAGAATTATTTTTGAAGACTAATTCAACTGCAACTCCAGATATAAAAGTCCAATTTACCGCAAACGTAATTAAGCAAGAAGGGTAATTATATATGGAACAAAAAACCAATAATTCAAAAGAGTATATAATTGGATTTATTTCTCTTGCGGTGCTTGTGTTACTTATACTTGGTATCTTTTTGTTAACTGGTAATGAACAAAGAGCGCGCACAAGTTCGGAAACAGTGGCTAAAGAGACTGAGATTGCTTCAATACTGATGCCAAAAGAGATTGCTCTTCCTGTTATTTGGTCTGACTATGGAAAACAAATGATTGAACAAGGGGTTATAGATAAGGAAAAATTCGAGTCACTTTATGAAAAACGAGGAGGCCTTGATCCCGAAACTAGAAAGTTATTATTCGAGAGCAATAATAGAGAAATTGTTATAACACAACAAAACGCTGGGGTGCTTTTAAATGTGTTGTGGGCGTTTGGGCTTTCTAATAAAAACATGATTCTTGAAGAGGGTCCGATGATGGATCCCAAGTATGGTGGAGCAGGAAGGTTTGCCTCGACAGGCGGGTGGTCTATTGCAAGAGGCAACGCAATGGATCACTACAGTAAATATGAATTTGTAACACTAACACCGGAACAACAGCGTCGTGTCGAAGAGGTGTCCAAAAATATATATAGGCCATGTTGCGGGAACTCAACCTATTTCCCAGACTGCAATCATGGAATGGCAATGCTTGGACTCCTTGAGCTGTTAGCGGCAAATGACACAACAGAAGATGAAATGTATACCATTGCGCTTGGTGTCAATGCATTATGGTTCCCAAGCACCTATTCTGTTTTGGCTCAGTATGTTTCTGAAAATAATTTGAATGACATCACCCCAAAAGAACTACTTAGTTATGAGTATTCAAGTGCGTCCGGATATAGAAGCGTTTTGGCAAAAGTAAAACCAACAAATATACAAGGAGGTGCTGGTTGTGGAGTCTAGCTATTTTTCACATGATTTCTATATCTAGAAAAAATTTATTGGCAGAAAAGGTTAAGTTTGCTACTAGTGTGGGTGGAGTTACTTTTTCTATTCTAGTAATCGTTGCACCTCTGGGTGTATATTTTGGTTCAATTATTCCGTCGCGAGATTTGCCTCTTAAGACGGGGGGTGATTTGTGGGTGATACAAAAAGGAAGTGCGGACTTGTTTCACACCAGGTCACTTCTTTTAGATGGTTTTGCAGATGAATTGGGCAAGGTAAGGGGCGTGAAAAATGCAAGCTCTATATTGAGTATTCCTACGAGGATAGAAATTAACAATGAGAAAGTTACAACTGTGGTTCTTGGTTTTGATCAAAATACAGGAGCAGGAACTCCATGGAGTTTGTTTGATGGAAAGACCCCCAAAAACCTAGATAGTGGTGAGGTGATTCTTGACAGGAGTCTAGCGTTTGCGTATGGAGTTGACCTCGGAGATGAAGTCGTAATTAATGATGAGGTATTTAAGGTGGCTGGTATATCGCTTGATACTAATGTACTAGTGTTTCAGTACACATTTATTACAAAAACTGATGCCCAAAGAGTATTTGATAGCGGCCCAATTGTTAACTATTATTTGCTTGAAGTAGAGCCTGGCAATTCTGACAATGTTTTGGAGTCTGCTAAAAATATTGTTCCCGACTCTAGTGTTGTTGAAAACGAGTTTATTGCTGATAGTAATGAAAAAGTTATTAAGGATAGTTTTCTCCCAATAATATCAATACTTGTTTTTATAGGATTGTTTGTTGGAGTAACTGTTATAGGGATTACGGTCTATTCCACAACATCGGAAAAGTCTCAAGAATATGGAGTACTAAAGGCCATAGGAATTAAGAGTGGGAAACTTTACAGGATCGTGTTTGAGCAGGCTTTTATTTCAAGTGTTTTAGGGTTTGTTGTTGGTGTGGGGTTATATTTCTTGATAGAGGTCATAGCTTTTTATATTGTTCCTGCGGTAAATTTTGAACTTCCAGCAAAATATTACCTTTATGTGTTTGTGATTGCGCTATTTATGAGCGTTCTGTCATCCTTTGTTCCAATAAGAAAGATAGATTCAATCGATCCAGCACTTGTGTTTAAATCATAGTTATGAAAGAAACCTTTTTAAAAATTGAAAAATTAAATAAAACTTTTGGTAAAGGGGCTGGTGTGGTACGTGCCGTGGATGACGTGTCTTTTGCCGCGAAAAAGGATGAAATAGTTCTTATTATGGGGCCCTCTGGAAGTGGTAAAACTACATTGTTAACAATAATCGGATCTCTGCTTTCTGCTGACTCCGGTAATGTATATTATGGAAACACAAACATAACTTCCTTGCCTAAAAAGAAACTTCCTGAAATTAGGTCTCGGAAAATCGGTTTTGTGTTCCAGTCTTTTAACCTATTAAAGTCTCTGACTGTTTTAGAAAACGTTGCTGTGGTGCTTGAAATGAACGGCTATCAGTCCTATGACGCACAAAGCAAATCCATAGAAATACTCAAGGAACTTGGTTTGGGGGATCGCCTGAACTACAGAGTCCAAGATTTAAGTGGTGGAGAAAAGCAAAGAGTCTCTATCGCAAGGGCCCTTGTTACAAATCCCGATATTGTGCTTGCCGATGAGCCTACGGCAAATCTTGACTCAAAATCTGGGCACAAGGTTATGGAGCTTCTAACCTCAATTGCCAAAAAACTTAACAAGGCGGTTATTATTGTGAGCCATGATTCTCGTCTTATGGATATCGCAGATAGAGTGCTCTGGATGGAAGACGGAAAACTAAAAGAAGGGGAACAAAAGATGGTAATCGATCCAGTTTGTGAAATGAAGCTTCAAAAAAATTTAGCTCCATTTACCCTTGATCGGGATGGAGAAATATATTATTTTTGTAGTAAGAGATGCGAATCAACATTTAAAAATAGCAACTAATTTTATTTTATGGGAACCAATAAAAAGACATTTGACGACTTGCTTGAGGGAACGGGCGTAACTATAAATGGTAACAAACCTTACGACCCACAAATAAAAGATGGCAGATTTTATACTCGCGTATTAAAAAGTGGAACACTTGGTCTGGGGGAGTCCTATATGGATGGATGGTGGGAGTGTGATCAGCTTGATGAACTGATCAACAAGGTTCTTCGTGCAAAACTTGATCAAAAAGTTAAAAGGGATTGGAAAATGGCAGCCATGCTGGCTTGGCAAGTGATATCAAATACCGGAAGAAAATCAAAGGCTTTTGAAATAGGAGAGCATCACTATGATGCAGGTAATGATCTTTACAAAGCAATGCTTGATAAAAGAATGGTGTATACCTGTGGATATTGGGAAAATGCAGAAAATTTAGATAGAGCACAAGAGGCAAAGCTTGACCTAGTATGCAAAAAAATTGGGCTTAAAGATGGCCAGAGTGTTTTAGATATAGGATCTGGATGGGGAAGTTTTATAGGATATGCCGCAGAGAAATACAAGGCAAATGCCACAGGACTTACTGTATCAAAAGAGCAAAAAGAACTTGCTGACAGTCTCTATAAAAATACATCGGCTAAAACACTTCTAAAAGACTACCGCGATATAGATCAGAAGTTTGACCATGTGGTATCGTTGGGCATGTTTGAACATGTTGGATACAAAAATTATCGTACATTTATGAAAACAGTTCACGGTTCTTTGAAGGATGACGGATTATTTTTACTTCATACGATCGGTGGAAATAAGTCAGTGAAAGGTACAGACCCGTGGTATGGAAAATATATCTTTCCAAATTCAATGTTGCCGTCAGTTACACAAATTGGAAAATCTATAGAGGGATTGTTTGTGATGGAGGATTGGCATAATTTTGGTTCGGACTACGACAAAACATTGATGGCGTGGCACAAGAATTTTAAAAATAATTGGGATACAATTAAATCAAATTACGACGAAAGATTCTACAGGATGTGGGAATATTACCTCTTACTTTCTGCAGGGGCGTTTCGTGCTAGAAAAAACCAGCTTTGGCAGGTTGTGCTTTCTAAAAAGGGTGTTAAGAACGGCTATAAGACTATAAGATAATTTTTATGACAAAGAAAACTTTTAAAATAATAGGAATGCACTGTGCGAGTTGTGCACATACTGTTGAGGGTGCTTTAAAGAAACACGAAGGTATTTCTAGTGCTAATGTAAATTACGCAACAGAAAGCTGTGAAGTGAATTTTGATGATAAGGTAACGAATATAAAAGAAATCACAGAGTTGGTTGAAGATACTGGCTATACGCTAATGGATGAGGACTATCGAGATGGGGAGTTTAAAGTACTTGGAATGGGTTCAGATCATTGTGCTGGTGTGGTTAAAGATACACTACTTAAATTTGATGGAGTAAAAGATGTTGATGTTAATTTTGCCAATACGTATGCCAAGTTTAAATACAATTCATCTTTAGTAAAATTATCTGAATTAAAAAAAGCTATTGACAATGCAGGATATGAGGCAATTATAGCTGATGAGGGGGAGGATATATACGAAAAAGAAAAAAAGGCAAAAGAAAAAGAAATAACAACACTAAAAAGAAAATTCTGGGTTGCAGCAATATTTTCAGCGCCAATTTTATTTTTGGCAATGAGCGAAATTATAAGCAAGAGTCTGATACCAGGTTTTTTAAATCCAGAAATATATCCCCTCCGGTTTGCAATGGTGCAGGCTATTTTATCTATCCCTGTAATTATTGCTGGGTATAAATTCTATACGGTAGGTTTTCGAAACCTTATAAAAAGGACACCAAACATGGACACCCTTATAGGGTTGGGAACAGCTGCGGCTTATCTTTACGGAATATACGCTGTATACGAAATAATGAATGGTAACTTTGAATTTGTAACAGATCTATATTTTGAAACTGCCGGTGTTATTATTGCCCTTATACTGCTTGGTAAATATCTCGAAGAAGCGACCAAAGGAAAGACATCAGAGTCTATTAGGAAACTTATGGACCTTGCTGCGAAGACCGCTATCGTCTTGCGGAATGGCCAGGAGGAAGAGATTCCAATTGAAGAGTTGGTAGAAGGGGACATTGTATTGGTGCGACCTGGTGAAAAGATCCCTGTTGATGGCGAAATTATTGACGGCACAACAAGTGTCGATGAATCTATGATTACTGGGGAGAGTGTTCCAATAGACAAAAAAATTGGAGATGCTGTCATAGGCGCAACAATTAATAAGTCTGGAGCAATACAGTTTAAGGCTACAAAGGTTGGAAAAGATACAGCTCTTGCACAAATTATTAAACTTATTCAAGAAGCACAAGGTTCAAAAGCTCCTATTGCAAGACTTGCTGATATTGTCTCCGGATATTTTGTATGGGCTGTTATTGTTGTAGCACTACTTTCGTTTGCTGTATGGTTCTTTTTAGTTGGTGCAGAATTTTTATTCGCACTAACAATTTTAATTACTATTCTTATTATCGCATGCCCATGTGCACTAGGGCTTGCAACTCCTACATCGATCATGGTTGGAACTGGTCTCGGTGCTGAACATGGAATCTTAATAAAGAGTGCTACGGCACTTGAACAGGCACAGAAAATAAATGCAATTATTCTTGATAAAACGGGAACAATCACCAAAGGAGAGCCAACACTCACTAATATAAAAAGCTTTTCTGATATGAGTGAAGAAGATATACTGATCTCCTCTTCTTCAATTGAAAAGAACTCTAAACACCCACTTGCAGAAGCAATAGTAAGGCATGCCAAGGAAAAGGAAGTTAATTTCGAAAAGACGTCGCACTTTGAAGAAATACCTGGACATGGGCTTTACGGAGAACTATCAGGTAAAAAGTTTTATGTAGGCACAAGGAAACTTATGGACCAAAAAAATATAGAATATAAAACCAATCTCGAAACAATCCACAAATTTGAAGAGGAGGGTAATACGGTCATGCTCTTTGCTGATACCAATAAACTTTTAGGAATCATTTGTGTAGCCGACACCATAAAGGAAACTTCAGAAGCTGCAATTAAGGCATTTAAAAACGAAAGTATTAATGTATATATGATAACAGGCGATAATGAACGAACAGCACAAGCTATTGCATCTCAGGTTGGCATAGATAAAAAACATGTTTTTTCGCAAGTTCTTCCAGAAGATAAATCAAATCATGTTAAAAAACTTCAAGAAGAAGGATCCATTATTGGGATGGTTGGTGACGGAATAAACGATGCTCCAGCACTAACACAAGCTGATATTGGTATAGCAATTGGGGCTGGTACGGATGTTGCAATTGAGAGTGCGGACATTGTGCTTATGAAGAGTGACCTACTTGATGCCGTAAAATCCATTAAGCTTAGTAGGGGAACTATGAAAAACATAAAACAGAATCTATTCTTGTCTTTTGCATATAATACTGCCGGAATACCAGTTGCGGCAGGGCTTCTGTATCCACTCTTTGGATTCCTATTGAGTCCAATAATCGCTGCCGCTGCCATGGCAGCAAGTTCAATAAGTGTCCTGGTAAACTCACTTCGCTTAAAGAAAACCCGTATATAGACATATCTTTAAAAATTTTGACCTTGTTGGGGTTGTTTTGTACAAAAGAATTATGGACTTTAATTCATCTTAATTGTTTATAATTGTTAGTTTTACTATAGCCGCGTGCCGTTCAGTTTTGTAGTGTTGAGCTGTACGGACTACAAAATTATCAAAAATTGAATACGCATAAAAGCAAAAAAGTTGAGGTAGACGTAGGACATAGTAACATGAATAAAAAAATCATAATAAAATCAGTATCGTATGGAGTCTTTTGTGCTACTGCTCTGCTAGCTGTATATTTCAGTGTAATCACAGCTGTATCCGGATGGCCATTTGCGGTGGATCAATTTTCTCAATTCTGGTACTTCGTTGTAAGTTTAGCCATAGGCTTTGGTATCCAAATTGCCCTTTATACTTACCTAAAAAATATGGTACATAAATTAGATTCTTCAAAGGGAGTACTTGCAGTGTCTGGAACAACATCAACAGGTGCAATGATTTCATGTTGTGCCCACTATCTGGTTAATATTCTGCCCGTACTTGGCGTTACTGGTTTTGTGAGCATTATAAGTCAATACCAAATCGAATTTTTTTGGACAGGACTGGCTTTTAATATGGCTGGTATTGTCTATATAGCGAGAAAAGTAATTATCTTTCATAAACAAATATGAATAAATTAACTCTAAGTATTGTTCTGCTTGTAATAGTTTCTACTGGTGTGGCGGTAGTAGTTTGGGGTAATAATAAAAGTAATCAAATTCAAGTCGAGAAACCTGTACAGAATAACGTATATATTGAAGAATTGGTTTCTCAAACTAATGAGGATGGAGCAGTTTCGGTGACTGTTACACCACTAGATGAAACCCTAAGTAGTTTCGATGTGGTACTCAATACCCATTCCATGGATATAAATGAAGATATGGTCGAAGTTTCTATCATGGTAGACGAGAAGGGTAATGAATATAAGCCAGTAGGGTGGGAAGGGGATCCAGCTGGTGGACATCACCGCGAAGGAATACTTAGTTTTAAAGAAATAGAACCCGAAGCTAAGTCGATTACTTTGTTTATAAGGAATGTTGGGGGTGTAGAAGAGCGTAAATTTGAATGGAAAACTAGTTTATAGCAGTAATTCTAAATGTGGTATAATAAGTTCCATAGATTTATGGGTATCATAACAAAACTATGAGTGCAAATACGTTAAAAATCTGGGTGGTTTCTGCGGCATTTATTTTGCTGTCTATTGTTCTAATAAGCCTGTTTAGTTTGTGGACTTCTCCACAATTTGTGCCAGGTTATTCCCTAGCATTTCTGGCGGGAATATCAATGATTTTTTTACCGTGCACTTTCCCTCTTGTATTTATCATTGTCCCGCTTGCTCTTTCGCGAAAGCCTGGAAAGGGGATTATTATGGCACTTTTATTTGGTGCGGGTCTTACACTTACCTTCACCATTTATGGGCTAGCGCTTGGTTGGCTTGGTGGTTTTGTGGCCTTGTACAAAATAATAAGTGTAATGCTGCTACTTGGAGGTGTGGCGGCCTTACTGTTTGGTCTGTCGGAACTCAACTTAATTAAATTCAAACTTCCATTTAAGCAGACTATATTACCCAAATCGCTTCAAGGAAAAAATGATTATTTTAGAAGTTTTTTCCTTGGATTTTTTCTAGGAAATGCTGGTGTTGGGTGTCCTAATCCGGCTTTCTATATTCTGTTTGGATATGTTGCTACGCTTGGTATCCCCCAAATAGGCGCATCGCTAGGAGCGCTCCATGGACTAGGTAGGATGGTTCCATTACTGTTTCTTGTTGCTCTTGCTGTGGTCGGGATAAATGCCATGAATAAAATAAGTTCTTACCAAGAAAGGGTTAAGCAGTGGGTATCGTGGTCACTTATTGTCCTTGGGGCGTTCATACTTAACTATGGTGCATTTGGTATGGCATGGTTTGAGGACTCCATAATTCATCAGGGGTGGAACAGGATGCTCGAAAAGACTTTTCCACAAATTGCGGAATCTGGAGCAATTGAATCATCCTTAAATATTCCACCAGGTACTGGTGGTGTTCTGCCATGGATCGTGTTAGCAGGTATAATTGGAGGAACGATTATATGGAGTGCGTTAAAAGGGAAAAAACAGAATGAGCAAAATAATTAATACCACAACTACACAAAAAAACCCTAAAATATATCTGTTTTTAATTGTTGTTATTACAATTCTATTTCCATTTGTGTCGTTTGCTCACGAGGAAGGTTCGGATGTTACTGATTTGGGAGAGGCAGAAATTCTAGGGCCCATTATTGCGATTATCGTTATTGTTTTTTCTATGATTGCCGCTAAAAGAATTACAAAAAGGTCAAATATTAACAAAGTAAAAGATGAAGAATTATGATAAAAGTTACACTTATACGTCCTGATGGGTGCGGGCATTGCAAGGCGGTGAAAAATACTCTAGAAGACATGAAGGCCGAATACCCAGATATAGTGGTTGAAGAGGTCGATATGGTAACAAAAGAAGGGCAGGAAATGGTTCAAAAATATGGAATAATGTCTAGCCCAGGCATTTTAATTAATGACGAATTCTTCTCAATGGGTGGCGCTACCAAGGACCAACTTAAAGAAAAGTTTGATTCATTAAAATAAATATTTAGAAAGCTCAGAAGCAGTAAGTAAATAATATGGCTTTATGGTTGGGTGTGACACTCTCCTTATTGTTAGGTGTCATTCATTTCTATAACGAAAAGTTCAACATCCCCAAGCAATATAAGCAGGGCGTTGTTTCGTTTGTTGGGGGGGTGTCGGTCGCATATGCCTTTTTGTTTTTACTTCCCGATGTCTATTTAAGGGTGGGGCACTTTGGAAGCGGGCTGTATTTTCTCCTGCTTTTTGGTTTTGCGGCTATACATTTTTTAGAAAAAACAATTTATCGAGGAAATCGCGGGGTTGGAAGGGTGTTCTGGCATGGTTTTGTGCATGTGGCGGTTCTTTTCCTTTACTATTTTATGGTTGGGTCAATTCTTCTGCCGATGTTGGAAAACGACACGTTACAGGGAATTTTATTCTTTCTTCCTCTTGCTTTCTACGGAATGATAGGTATCATGTCTTTTGAGGCGGTACACCATGCCGTTCGAAAATACATGTTCTTACGCTTGTTTTTATCGGCATCGGCTATTTTGGGTATTTTGACGGCGTATGTCCTGTCAATCAATAAGTTTTTAATGTACCATGCGCTCTTTGCTGTTGTGGTTGGTGGCTTTCTTTACATAGCGTTTATGGACTTTATTCCACAGAAAAATAAAGGAGCTCCGATATACTTTATTGCCGGGGTTATTATTTACTCGCTTATTATTTTTTTAACTCTTTGAGTATGCAGTACGTGTGGCTTATATGGAGTGTTGTCTTGCTGGGTATATGGTTTGTATTTTATTACCGGATGGACAATGCCATGTCTAAAAAGGAAATGCTGACGACAAGCATGTGGACCGCACTGCTTGGCCTAACGGAGCCAATTTTTATACCAGAATACTGGAATCCCCCATCGTTGTTTAATTTAGCGGAACGAACAGGGTTTGATATTGAGAGCATAATTTTTGCATTTTCCGTCGGTGGCATTGCTTCCATTATTTATGAATCGTTCATTGGGACACGCCACACAAACATGACACAAAAAGACATGGCCCACTCGCGTCATAAATTTCATATTTTGGCATTATTTTCGGCGCCCATTATTTTTTCCGTATTATTTTTCGCTACTGAACTCAATCCAATTTATTCCGTTATAATTGCACTTTTTGGTGGCGGCGCAGCCACTTGGTATTGCAGGCCCGATTTAAAAATAAAAATGTCTTTGGGTGCGCTGCTCTTTTTGGTTCTTTATTTTGTTTTCTTTTTGAGTCTTGTGATTATTTATCCAGACTATGTTAGTGCGGTGTGGAACCTGGAAGGTCTTACGGGGATACTTATTTTTGGAATACCAATGGAAGAACTTTTGTTTGCGCTTGCGCTAGGATTCCTGTGGTCTAGTATATACGAGCATATTCATTGGAAGAAGATACAATCTGTCTAACACACTGTCTAACACATGCATGAATAACCAAAACAAAAAAATTGCAGAACACAAAGGGCACGAATCAGCTCTTTTGGGGAGTGGTAATAGGGCTCTCTCTATATCAGGGTGGCTTACGGGAGTATATTTTCTTATTGAGCTTATAATTGGTTTGTGGACTGGTTCCGTTTCTGTTATATCTGATGCCTTCCACACCTTTTCTGCAGTAGGAGGAGTGCTTATTGCTCTTGTTGCTGGGCAAATTGCAAGAAGAGGAGCAACGCATTTTAGGTCGTTTGGATTAGTGCGTGCTGAGATTATAGGAGCTTTAATAAATGGAGTGTTTTTGCTTGTAATGGCGATTCTAGTATTGTGGATGGGATATATGCGCTTGATGGATCCGATCGAACTCTCCACAACGCCTATGCTTTTCGCTGCTTTTGGCGGTCTTGTTACAGAGTTTATTTCATTAGGTTTGCTTTATAAAAAACAAAAAACCAATCTAAATATTCGTGGAGCCTACTGGCATGTACTACAGACTTTTATAGGAAGCCTTTTAATAATAATAGCCGCCCTTGTTATCCGTTTTACAGGATTTCTTCCTATTGATCCGATTCTTGGGGTGGTATTTGGGCTTGTTTTGGTGTGGGCTTCATGGAAAATAATTAAAGATGCCACAAATATACTTCTTGAAAATGTACCAAAAGACATCGATTTAAATCTAGTCAAGCAAAAATTAGAAAATATAAAAGAGGTTAAGAACGCCCATCATTTACATGCTTGGAGCTTAACTACTGGAAAAAATATTGTATCTGCTCATGTCATTGTTGAGGAAAATGTTGATGTTTTTAAAACACAAAAGATAATATACAAGCTATTACGTAACGAGTTTGGTGTATATTTTTCTACTATTCAAATCGAAGATTCATGTGTAGAGGGTTCTGAGGCAAAAGATATAGACTTTACGATAGATAAAAAAACCTAAAAACAAGAGTAGGGATCGTTTATGCCGAGGAGAGGCACTTTCAGTATGAATACACTTGACACAAAAAGGCAAAAGGTATTATTGTAAAACAGCTGGCTAATCATTGCCGACGGATTTAGTCTTGGGTGTATGTTTAATAAATAATAAAAGTTTTATAAAAAAATAATGGTTCATTATCTCCTCGGATCTTCAGTACGTCAATTTTTTTCGTTTAAAAAACTATTAATAGTTTTAGTTTTTTTATTTGTTCTGTTGGCGGCATCCTCGTGCGGTCAATTACTTTCAACGGGCTATGTTACGGGAGGTGATCATTTGTCAGGATGCAGTGTTACTCCTATTACAAATTCTTTGTCGGCAAGAGATGTATTGACCCTTATTTTTTTGGTTTTGTCCCTTTCGATATTTTTTTATAAAAGAGCTATTATGCTTCTCTCTGTGGTCTCTGATATATCTCGTCACCGCATGTGTTGGTATTTCGAGTCAAAAGTATCGAACTCTCATAAACTTTCTAATCCTATTTTGCGCGCGTTTCGTAGGGGAATATTACACTCGCAAGTTTATAACAGGACCTTCTAACTAACGACTGGTTTACACGATTTATTTATTGTGTAAGCGCTGGGGCGTTGGTTTTTTTATTAATTTAATTTTTATCCAAATGACAGATACAATACAAAAACAAAATAAATCGTACATGATACCAGGGGCCATTGTTGTTGCCGGACTGATTGTCGCAGGGGCAATAGTTTTTAGTGGAGGCTCTACGCCGTCCACGGTGGGAACTGCCTCCCCACAGCCACCTGTACAGCCCTCAGGGTCTACTGACAGTGTCCGTGAGGTGACAAAAGAAGATCATATACGAGGAGATATAAATGCGCCAGTCAAAATCGTAGAATATTCAGATTTTGAGTGTCCTTTCTGTAAACGATTCCACGAGACTATGAAACAAGTGCTGGACGAGTATGGTGATAGTGGTCAAGTTGCGTGGGTATACCGACAATTTCCACTTGAACAGCTCCACCCTGTTAAGGCAATGCGTGAAGCAGTGGTCTCAGAATGTGTTGCCGAGCTCGGTGGCAATGATGCCTTTTGGCAGTTTGCTGATCGGTTCTTTGAGTTGACGCCGTCAAACAATCGAACCGATTTGGACACAGTATTGCCTCAAATTATCAGCGAAATTGGCCTCTCACAAACTGCCGTAGATGAATGTGTTGCCAGTGGAAAATATGATCAACATATTCAAGCTGATATTGCTAATTCGGTTGAAACAGGAGGACGAGGTACACCATGGAGTGTCATTATCGGGCCAGACGGTCAAACATTTCCACTTTCTGGTGCGCAACCATATGCTTCTGTTAAACAACTAATTGATCTAGCGCTTCAAGCTAACTAATCCGCATGTCTACACTGCACAACATAAAAGAAGTGTTTTCCCATGTTCGCTACGTTGCTATCGCACTACCGATTGCATTTGTTGTTCTGGCCTTTGCTGTATGGCTTCCGAACTGGCGTCTACTGCACACGATTCTTGTGTCACACGACGTGGAGTTTATCGACGCAACAAAAGTAGCGTTTGGGTTATTTGGATCACTTAGCACAAACTTTACCCTTGTTTCTGCTACCTATACGATTCTTATTGCAATTCTCTTTGGGATAAACATAGCTATGCTTGTGTATTACGTGCAAAGACGGAAAGGATCTCTGCGAGGAAAAGGAGCAACGGCTGGTGTGGGCGGTCTTGTGGCCGGCGTCTTCGGTATTGGTTGTGCTGCATGCGGAACATTTCTCCTGAGCGTGGTACTTGCCCTTATCGGAGCCGGTGGCCTACTGGCTTTTCTGCCGCTAGGTGGTGAAGAATTCGGAATTTTGGGAGTAGTACTACTTTTGTATTCAGTGTACTGGACTGCTCAAAAAATAGATGAACCGCTTGTTTGTGTGGCGGAAACAAATTAAAAATTTAACACTTATAATATGAATGAAATTAATCAAACAACAATCGCGTCAGGGATTATTGCTATTGCGTTGATTGTAGGGGCAATAGTTTTTACCACTGGTGGAGATGTTCGTTCCGGAACTAAAACTTTTGACGTGGTTATGGAAAATAATCGTTATAATCCATCAGAGATTGTTGCTTCAGTTGGAGATAGGGTGATCATCAACTTTGAAAACCGTGATCCGGTAGCTCATGGTGTTGCACTACCGCAATTTAATGCAACAGTACCTGGCGGGCATGTGCCAGCAGGTGGTACTGCACGCATGGAGTTCGTGGCGGACAGACCTATTGACACAGATGCTGCTGTGTGCGGAGGACCAAACCCGAGTGACACAACCGATGATCATGGTGAGGAGCTTAAGGTTCGTGTGATATAATATAGCCCATGAAAAAGACCGTACTTACACTTGTTGTTCTCATTGTTCTGATCCTTGTCTTTGTTGCTTTTTCCCAGGGAGGTAATAATCAAACAACAGAACAAGAATCTCAGAAAGCGACCAACGCAGAATTGATTGTGTCTGCTGAAAAAGAGCCAAACACTTTTATTCTTGAAAGAGTTGTGCTTGACGACCCTGGATTCGTGGCAATCCAAGAAGTAGTTAACAACAAACAAGGGCAAATTTTCGAAGTGAGTGACTACCTCGAAGCAGGCACATATGAGGATGTCCGTATCTTTGTTGGTGATACCGAAGCCATGGGCACATCTGATATTATTGGTAAATTTCCTGTGGTGGCAGAGCTTACGGCGATTCTTTACAGTGATGATGGAGACAAGGGCTTCAATCCATTTCTCGACACTGTTGTAGAAGGGGCTAGGCGGTATGTACGCACACCTACGGGCACACTTGTACCTGATGAACTTGTAATAAGAGAAGATTTCCAGGACACGGATATACCAGTTGCGGCAACGGTCACATATACGGACGATGGTTTCTCACCACCAACTGTTGAAATTATGCAAGGAGAGACAGTCCGATTTGTGAATAAAAGTAGTCGACCAATGTGGGTGGCTTCAAACGAACACCCGGCACACACCATACTCTCAACATTTGATCAGTTTGGTGTGTCTGGGTTTGGCGAGGGCTATCAGTACACGTTTGATCAGCCCGGTAATTGGGAGTACCACGATCACGTGAATGCAAGTGAGTTAGGAGTGGTAATTGTTCGCTAATAAATACATATGTTACTTGGAATAAAAAGCAAGAAAATAGTTATTGGTAGACATATCGTAGTGGGTGTTTTGAGTGCGGTATTGGTCTATCTTTTTTATCTGTCATATCAAAGCTGGGGCGTTGTCCCGGCTTTGTGGCCTGATTGGGGTGTTGCGCACCCATTTTGGCGTGCATGGGCACACGCGGCTTTTGTTTTTCTATTTACTCTGTTGATAATAGGGCCAGCTGCTAGGATATGGCCTTGGTTTGCACGTTTTATCTCATGGAGACGTGAGCTAGGTATTTGGTTTGCGGTTTTGTCTGCAGGGCATGGTTATGCTATATGGGATCGCTGGGCTATGTGGAGTGTAGAGCGATTCTTTGGTGTTGAGTATGTTGAAACCTTGGGAAGCTTTGTAATGTTTAGGCCAGAGGTTGGTATTATGAACATGATGGCAGTAATAATTTTCCCAATGATTATTGTGCTTGCAATTACTTCATCTGACAGGGCAGTAAGCTTCTTGGGTATTTCCTCGTGGAAGTGGTTGCATAGCTCCTTGGTTTCTGTAATTTTTTATGTAATTGTGCTCCGAGGTATTCTTTACTTGTTTTTCTTTTTCCAACCGACATTGCCGGAACTTCGAATGTATCCATCGATATGGTTTTTGTATCCATTTTTAGGAATGTCACTTATTGCTGTGTCGCTTCAAGCGATTGCATTTGTAAAGACAGTACTAGAACAAAAAGGAGGTGGAAAAGTCAATTTTACAAATAATAAGTTTCAAAACTTGATGGTTGTGGGTGTTGGCATCTTTTTAGTGCTTCCCATACTGTTAGCGTCTGCCTCAGTTGTATATCTAGATAGTCGCATAAGTGTTGTATCATCAGAAACATTGGCACAGCAAAATTTACCACAGAATTATGCTAGTTCCTTCCATATGGTGATTAAGGAAGAAGCACAGGACGTGTATCTTTGGGTGCAAGATATTGACACCAAGCCTTATTTTAGGCAAACAATAAATGTTGATGGCTCTCCAGTTATACATCAAATATATCGTTATGATGAAAAAACACTTTATATGGCAGAAAAGGATCCCAATGGTGTGTTTGCTTGGTCTAAAGAGGAAAATGTTGAAATACAATCTCTCGGCGTGGCAAGCGTTATTACGGGGCCCGCATCGTGGGCGCTGGAACTTGGCGTAGGGGAACATCAAATATCTACAGAGAACGGTGAGTTGACGGTGTCAATCATAAGTGTGGGAGAAGAAATTGATAACAATATATTCAATACTCCTTCTAGTATTTAGTAATATTATGAGTAAGGTATACACTTCAAAAGTCATTAGAAAAGGAGAAATTGCAGAAGAAACAATTTCGATATCTGTAGAACGTCCCCCGTCTTTTGAGTTCGAAGCCGGTCAGTATGTTCAGCTCGGAGTCGAGGCGCCTTTGTACCCTGATCCAAAAGGCTCTTCCCGTGTATTTTCCATTGCTTCTTCTCCGCTAAATAAGAACGAATTAGAGATTGCTTTTCGCAACACAGGAAGTGGTTTTAAGAAAACACTTTTTGAGTTGCGGGTGGGGTCTCCTGTTCTGCTTGAGGGGCCATTTGGACACTTCGTTTTACCAGCACAAAAAAACCTTAAACATATATTTATAGCTGGAGGAATTGGAATTACACCTTTTTTGAGCATTATAGAAACGGTTGTTAATAATAAAGAAGGGATTCCGATAAATCTGCTATATGCAAACAGAAGTACAGAGAGTACAGCATTTTTAAAAAAACTAGAAAAATTGGAAAAGGATTCGGATTGTGTCAATGTTGATTTTATTGTTGGGCGCATAGAGGCGCAGCACCTAGAGAAACATATTTTGAATTTAAACGATACGATTTGGTGGATAGTAGGCCCGCCAACAATGGTTACCGAGGTGTCTTGTGTATTACAACAAATAGGAGTCCTACAAAAAACAATAAGAACAGAGGCATTTATAGGCTATTAACCAATTACACGATTTATGAAATACAACACATATATAATTATAGGAGTGGCCATACTACTTTTTATTGGCGGCACTTGGTGGTCTAAGACCCTAACAGAGAGAGACCCAACGATATTAAGCCAAAATGGCTTGCATTGGCATCCAACACTTGCTATCTACATTGATGGGGAACAGGTAGACATACCCTCAGGCATTGGGCTGGCAGGGGGGCCC
>CESG01030508.1_pt1 | contig 35346 bp, 33 predicted proteins | sample 531121 | NCBI WGS metagenome assembly CESG01 (sample SAMEA2621287, study PRJEB7988) | marine metagenome | biome: marine biome (ENVO:00000447); feature: mesopelagic zone (ENVO:00000213); material: "saline water (ENVO:00002010), including plankton (ENVO:xxxxxxxx)" | depth 800 m
TGAAGGCAATAAATACGAGAGTCTTTTTCCAAACGTCTGTCATAGCTATTGATGTATTAAAGCAGAAGTATAGTTAATTGTCATTCCCCACATTCCAGACAAATACGCGCTCAGGAATATCTCCGATGTCGCGGGCAACAATAGTCACGCGTTTTGGCTTTGGTTGAATGGATTGGAAGGCAAGTACAATTTCGCGGTGGTGCCCCCCGGGCGGGTCGCCTTCCCACGAGGTAACAGGATACGTATTGTTCTTGTCATCGAGCAACACGAATGCTTGCGATACGTCCATCGACAATTCAACACTGTGCGTGTTCAGTTCAAGTGCAAATTTCCAAAGCCCTTCCCCGCTCTCGCTATCAAAAGTATTAAGCGGCACCAAGGTAACAGTCACAGCTCCTTCATTGTTCACAAGTTCGGAGAGATCAGTGTTGTCGTCCCTTATCCTTACATCACTTATAACCTCGTTGTCTGGAGGGGTAGAGATGCTATTTTGCGCGGCCCAAAACCCGAGCAGGGTGAGAAACGCTATTCCGGCTAAAAATAATGAAAATGATGTCTTATTCATGGTGCTTGTTGAACGCTACTATCTTGCTTGCAATATAAAGAATGCCCAGTGCATTTGCCACTAAACCAACCCAAAAAAGTGATATTTGATATTGCGCGATCAATGTAACGAGTCCTGCAGTTCCAAGAACTGGCAGTATGTTAATCAAGTAATGAGCACAGCACGAAATCATGGCCGCAGTTGAGGTAGTACCTGAAACAGCAACAACACTACCGCCAGCTTGTTTGTTGTGCACACGCTTTCGTAAATATATGTACAATCCGACTTGAGTCCCAAACCCAAGAGCCAGACTCACGATGAAGAACCAGAAGGTCGCAAGCTGATCAAGCATGTACTCTTGACCAGAGACGAGTGTTAACACTAAAACATATATTCCGAATAATAACGAAGCCCCGAGAGTGCCCCATAGCAAGCTTTGTATTAGAGTCAGACGGTGTTCAATATCGGTCATATGTTTAGAAAATATCCGAGGGTTCCTCTACACCCCGCAACCCGGCCCACTCTGCGGGGCGGTGGGTTTCATTGCTTGCAGGACATTATTAAACCCATAAGCACTTGAATAGTCTTCGCCAAGTACCAGCTTGGGATCGACATCAGCCCACGCAATTCCTTGGGCTTCGAAATAGGTTGCTATCGTGTAATAGACACCGGGGAACCAATAGGAGTTTACTTGTAGTGCAACTGTGTACATTTCATCCTCCGATGCTCCCTCAGCGGCAAGCAGTTCGAGCAGGCCAAGCATGGCCATACCGTGGTTGCAATCTGGGAAATACGTCGAGTTTCCACAGCACGGTCGGTAAATATTTTTTGCTACACGCTCGACGAGTTCCTGTTGCTCCTTAGTTAGAGTCACAAATGTATGTGCGCTGTAGTGATCCATTGTGTCGCCAACAGCGAGAGTCCACCCACCAGTAGAGGCAAAATACTGTGCTCCTCCGTACTGTTCGTCTTGCATAGGCCCCTCTTCAAGAATGCGGTTCTTATTGGAAAGACCAAAAGCCCAGAGCAGATTGAGTATAATTCCAGAATTTTCAGGATTGATTATGATTCCTTCGTTCTGGGTACCATACAACATGTCTCGAGATTGAGCATCGAGACCTCCTCGTCGTGCATACAAATCCTCAAAGGCCTCAGCATCGATTACTCCTTCTTTAACCATTTGTGAACCCAGGGACCCCCATGTAATCGGTAAAGCTACTCCCGCGGAAGGAGTCACGATATCCTGATCAATAGGCACCGTTTGCGAGGCGAGAGGCACATCGTTTTTGCTTGCAAGCCTTCCATAGTCCCCCATTACAACAAGGAACACCGCGATTCCTACTGCCACTATCAGTATTGTCTGGGCAGGAGTAACAACGAATTTTGCACCCTTGTTGCTGTTTGTATTTTTTGCTTCGCCTGGCATAACCTAATTAAGTTTGTTTTTAACAACGTTCGCCGAGAAGCGAAGTTTGACTTCTGGAGTTTGAGTTGAGTTTGTTTGCAGATACAGTTCGCGAATTACCGCACCAGTACCCTCTGGTCCGTGTGCAAGCGGATCATAGATAGCTGTAAGCGTTTTTTCCTCACCTGCTGGTATCGTCACCGTATTGCCGGTAGTTTCATGCATTCCAAAACGAAGGGTGCCTATCTCTCCTTCGGTACACGCACAACTGGTTATACCGGAAACTATCGTGACATCCTCAACTCCTTCATTTTTAAGCGTATAGGTGGTGTATACCTTACCGCCAAATATGTCGACGTCGCCAAAGTCATAAAAGGATTCGGAAACCGTTAGGGGGGACTCAACCGGGGTAATCTGCGACACGGCTCTGTTGCCGGAAGGAATATCGACGATAACTCCGTATGCAATAAGCCCTAGTGCGGCCAATGCCAGTCCTGCCCAGATAAATATTTTGTTCATAGCTTAAAATAATAAATTTATAATTACTACTTACCTTCCGCAATATCCACCTGCACGACCACCTCTACTTCTGGATTGGCTGGGTCATTAGTTGGTATAAAGACAGTCCGCTTAAAAACATCAAGCGGCTCAGCATGGAAGTCGGGATCGAAGTATACTGTAAGAGTAGCTGTGTCCCCGGCAGAAATCTCTGTCTGCGAAACCTCGGCAGACGTACAACTACAACTGGTAGTAATTTTGCCAAGCGCAAGAACTCCGGTCCCTTGGTTGCCAATGGAAAATGTTGTCTTCACAATCCCTCCGTACTGCGGAATGACTCCAAAATCATGCAACGTTCGATCAAGAGTTACGCGCGGCTTGCTGTTAGTTGCCGCTTCTCCCTGAAGTTCTGTACCTACCGATGACCCAGTGTACTTTCCGCTCTCTGTGAAGGCATACCCATCTTCCTCCCAATGGATCATGCCTCCCGCCAAGCTTTTAATGTTAGAGTAGCCTAACGAATTCATGATGTCGTATGCAGTCTTACTGCGAGCACCGCTGCGACAGTAAATGATAATCTCCTTATCCCTTGCTTCCTCGCCGAGTCCTATTGCAGCAAGAGTCTGCGCCGAAAGCTGTTGTACCGGAAGAAGAACCGAATCTTTCAGATGCACCTCCTCATACTCCTCCGGAGTCCGGACGTCCAGAAGGATAAAATCGTCCCCACGGGCAATTTTCTCAGCCACTTCGCTTGGATATATCTCATAATCCTCAACGACTTCGTTGTTCTCGTGATCATTTGGCACAATTGCTTCCTGGGCTTGGCGGACAAAAAACACGTAACCAGCCCCGCCTAGTATGAGAATCACTGAAGCGATTAATATTTTGCTCATGACTATTTTCTTTTAGCAACCTTATAAATTGAAAGGATTTCTTTCGACACCTGCTTGTGGTCCCCATTCCTCACTTGTTCCACGACGTGTGTAGATAAGTGATTCTCAAGCATGGCATCCTCAACCGAAGAGAGGGCCTGTCTCGCGGCTGAAGCTTGCGTGATGACGTCGACACAGTATGTCTCTTCTTCAACCATACGCTGTAGTGCGCGCACTTGGCCTTCAATAATTTTGAGTCTGCGCAGTACTCGCCTCTTGACGTCTTTTTTCATGTCCAGGTATAATACCCCTATAGGGTATACGGGTCAAACGTACCTGTGCATACCTCCTTTATCAATTACTAATTAATATTTCGTTAATATGACAACTCTCAACCCCTTAGCTCTCGGCTATGCTGGAGCTACTGTATCAGCTGCAGTAATGTTACTTTTGGGTGTGTTCGGCAACATGGGCATTTACCTAGGAGCTGTGCAAATGATGCAAGCTTGGCATATGTTCTTCTCTCTTTCATTCGTAGGAATAGTTGGTGGTATGATCGAAGCTGCCATAATTAGCTTCGTGTTCCTCTATGCATTTGCTTTTGTCTACAATAAATTTGTGGTGAAGAAAGAAGCCTAGTATGCAGTACGATTACACAAAAAAGACGACATTGCCATTCGAGGATGCCGTTGCCCGAATCAAGGAGACTCTTGCTGTCGAGGGTTTTGGCGTGCTTACGGAAATTGATGTAAAGGCAACCATGAAGGCGAAGATTGGTATTGACTACGATAATTACATCATTCTCGGCGCCTGCAATCCCCATTTTGCGCATAAGGCTCTTCAAGAGGATAAGAAGATTGGACTTCTGCTTCCATGCAATGTAATCGTGTATGAGGATAGTAGTGATACTTATGTGTCGGTAATTCTTCCCTCTGCCGCCATGAGCGTAGTTGAAAGTGAGCCGCTTGCGGAAACCGCGAAAGAGGTTGAGGCAAAGCTTAAGAGAGCTCTGGACATGGTTGTTTAGGAGTTCTTGCCAATCGAGCAAGCAACACACTATGCAAGGAAACCGCCACAAACATTCGTGGCGGTTTTCGTGAGGAGAGGTACACAAAATTACTTCTCCACTCAAGGCACTAAATACCTCTTGACTACTGATTTACATGCAAAGTATGATTTGTCGAGAAAGGAGTAACGAGACAATGATACGTTCAACAAGCGGAGTGTACATAGAGGACAGCTTTGCTAGCCACTCACCTCCCGGGGCAGGAGATAAGCAGGTCCTGTATGTCAATCTTGGTAGGGCAGGTATAGACACCTCATCGCAGGATATACGGGACATTGAAGAACAATTCGGCATTACAAACGCAAAAAATGCGGAATATGTCGGTATCGTGACTCGAGTGCCTAGCGGGCTGCGATTCTTTGACTTACACGGGGTTGTCTATCTGTTTTGCTCGCGGACAGTCAGTCCTAAGTGGACGGCGGACTTCTTTAGTTGCGAACCCAAGAGAGGAAGTCTTGATCGCATAATGCAAGCACAAGGCGTAGACGACGATCCTGTGGCAGCATGGGAAAGTAGTTCGTTTGCTATACGCTTGCGTAAAAGTGACCCGACTAAAACAAGGCTTCTAAAACGAGTCTATGATGCTCTTTTGCAAAAGGACGCGATGATTTTCCTCACCAAGGGGGTCGTTGGATCTCCTAAGGAGCTTGTCATTGCCGTTCGCTCATGCATGGATGCCAATACTCTAGCCAAAGTAAGGGCGGGTGGGAGGTCATGATTTTTCTCCTGGCATTCGTTGCAGCAAAAGGTTTCACTCAGTTTTAGCGCCACGATCAAAACGTGGCGCTCCCTCTTTTTAAGCAATAAGCAAGCTAATTGTTACATGGAAAAAGCCGCTTGACTTGATTGCCAAACGACCTATTTCCAAAAATGGTGGACCCGAGAGGATTCGAACCCCCGGCCTCCTCAGTGCAAATGAGGCGCTCTAGCCAACTGAGCTACGGGCCCAACGAGAACAAATATACCCTATTTCGTGTTAGCTGCAACAAGAAGAGTGGCTAGCAATCAGTTCGATTGGGTGGAAGAACACTTCTACCCATTCTCTCGTTTGCTGCAACACCCTATCGCTTACGCGCCTGCTCAATAACATGATCAAGAAATTCGGGAAATGACACACCTACTGCTTCCATCGATTTAGGCAACAAAGAATCCGGAGTCAAACCCGGTAGGGTGTTTACTTCAAGAAAATATATCCCAGTTGGTGCGACCATAAAGTCTGATCGAGAATAATGGGCAAGGCCAAGACGTCTGTGTATCTCCCGGGATGCTTCCTGGATGCGATGCTTATGATCCTCAGTGAGATTTCCTGGACATATTTTTTCGATGGATCCGTCATATTTGGATGCATAATCCCAAAAATTGTCCCTTTGCTTAAGGAGTATTTCAACGGGAGGCAGGCAATATAATTCCTCGTCGCGAAAATTTTCCAATACCCCGCTCGTAACCTCTCTCCCTTGGATAAATTGTTCGACGATCACATGGTCAAAACTTTCAAGCGCAGCTGCAAGAGCCTCTGACAAGTTAGTGACCGAGTTCGCTACGGCGACGCCGATTGAGGAGCCACCCCGCAGGGGTTTTATTATGTATGCCGGTCCGAACTGGCGGAAAACATATTCGGCAGCTCTCTTATAATCTCCTGCTACCTGGTCGTTTTGTAGTACAACGTAGTGTGGCATCTTGATACCGTCTATATTTCCAATTTGCTTCCGCGTTTGCCCCTTATCCATAGCTATGGTGGATCCAAACACTTTTGAACCCGTATAGGGTACGGCGTATGTTTCTAAAACTCGCTGAATTTTTCCGTCTTCACCGTACTCTCCATGCAAGGCAACAAACACCACATCGATGTCGTTCAGCACTTGTCCAGGAGTAGCGGGCACGCCACGCATGTGCCACTGTCCACTCCGAGAAATCAACACATCTTTCACATTGTACTTAGCTTCAGAAAGACTTCCGACCACGGCAGCGCCAGTCGCCAGCGAAACCTCATATTCGCTTGAGGGGCCTCCACGCAGTACTGCAATGTTTATGCGCGACATATATAAGACTAGTGTAACAGCATTTTTCAGGCCGAGAAGCCAACCTGGGTCACTTCTGGGTGCAATTCTACGCCAAAGTCGCTGATGACTTTGTCGGTTATCCTGGCGACAAGTGCCCGAACAGACTCAGCAGTGGCCGTGTCGTCGTTTATGACATAGTTAGAGCTTCGAGCTCCCGTGCACGCGCCACTCATACACACACCCTTAAAACCTGCTTTCTCTATTAGCCACCCTGCCGGTACCCGATTCTCCCGGGCAGGGACTCCTTTTTCGTCTTCAAACATAGTGCGCAGACCTTTGTGCACGATCGGATTCAAAAAAAACGAACCGGCCGACTGTATGTCCTGGATTTGTCGCTCATTTCGCATCGAGAGCGTCTCGCTGGCTCGCGCCAAAGCGGTTCCGTCTTCTTTTTCCATTTGGAGCGTGAACGTGGCCGACAGAATTATCCAGTCTGGGTTCCGTTTGAAGAAGGAGCTCCTATAAGAAAAACGGCACTCCTTATTGCTAAACGTTCTCATTTCTCTGGTTTCTATGTTGAGAGCAATCGCAGATTTCAAGACATCTTTTACTTCCGTGCCAAAGGCTCCTGCATTCCCACGAACTGCGCCCCCTACTGAGCCTGGTATGCCGTACATGGATTCCATACCAGAAAGACCCGCGGATGCGGCTCCATGGATAGTCGCCATTAGCGAACATCCTGCCTCAGCGGTAATTTCTTTGTTCTCCGTGTCTATCGCCCTCTTCGAAAAAGAAATTTTGATAACCACCCCTTCGAAACCTGTGTCTGAAACCAATGTGTTGCTGCCACCCGCGAGGATGAAATACGGAACGTTTCTTGTCTGTGCATAGTCAAGTGCTGCCCCCAAATCGTCGATGTGTTGCACATCGATAAAATAGCGGGAACTCCCCCCTATTTTAAATGTGGTAAGTGGCGCGAGTTCCACGTTTTCTTGGACATTCATGCAGTTAAGTGTAGCACTACTTTAGCGCCTCGCTTCGCTTTTTCCTGTGGTGGGAGAGGGCGAATCGATGAGCTTCGGCGTTTGCAAGCAAGATCTCCTTTTCTAATTTTTCTATCAATGCTACGTTTCCCGATACCTTGCTTGCTTTGTGACGGTCGTTTTTTACCACATTCACTATCGGAATTTTGTACCCGAATTCATTCAGGATTCTGATAGCAGCATTTTTCTGCGCGACTCCCCCATCTAGTACTAGCAAATTTGGGAGCGGCCACTCGGGGTGATCAAGACGGCGCTTCAAAAGCTCTTCAAGTGCTGCGACGTCACCTTTTTTCTCTGTTCGTATGTTAAATTTTCTATACAAAGCCTTGTTGGCGACTCCGTCTTCTATAGCCACCATAACCCCCACCCGGCTCGCTTCACCCGTGTGTGCTATATCGAACCCTTCAATCCGGCTACTTGTATCGCCACCCTTAGAAACTTTATAATCACTGCCCAAAAGAGCTGTTTCCTTGATGTGTGTAAGCGCGAGCACTTGCTGCTTTACCTTAGCGGCTTCTTCAAACCTCTCGATCTTAGCTAACTTCTTCATTTCCCGCTCCAGCTGTAACAATAACCGCTCTTTCCTTCCTTCAAAAAGTAGCTTTATGTTTCGAATCAACTGAGCGTACTGAGTTTTTGATATCTCTCCAGAGCAAACGCCCGGACAAAGCTTTATTTGCCGGTTGAAGCAAGGTTTTCTATCTTCTGGATTACACGCATCGCGAAAGGGAAGTATTTTTCTGATGATCTTCAACCCCTCCTTTAGAGCTCCACCTTTCGGAAAGGGGCCAAAAAGGTACTTTATGTTTTGTTCCTTCCAGTCACTAAATAGATCTCGACCTCTCACAACAAGCACTCGCGGATATGCTTCGTTGGTTATCACCAAGTAGTTAAAGCTCTTGTTATCTTTATCGCGAACGTTGGCGTCTGGTTGATGTTTCTTTATCAAATTTGCTTCCAAAATCAGCGCTTCCAGTACAGAATCTGTTTCCCGAAACTCCACACCTGCAGCCTCGTTCAGCATTTTGGCTATAAGGGGACCACGGCTGCTTGCAATATTCGAGTTGAAATAACTCCGTACACGATTTCGTAGAGAGGTTGCCTTCCCTATGTATACGATTTTTCGGCCAGAATTACGAAAAAGGTAAACTCCCGGTGAGTCTGGCAGCTTGATTTTTTTTAGATCTGCCTTTTTCATATTTCACTTCTGTAACACTTTCGACAGATACTTTCCAGTGTGGGAGTGCTTGGCCTTGGCCACTTCTTCCGGAGTTCCCTTTGCCACAAGTTTGCCGCCCTCTTCACCACCTTCCGGCCCAAAATCGAGCAGATAGTCCGAAGACTTTATTATGTCCATATTGTGCTCAATGAGCACCACACTATTTCCGCGCCGTACGAGTTCTTGCAGTATTTCGATCAATTTCACTACGTCTTCATAGTGAAGCCCTACCGTTGGTTCATCGAGCAAGTACATGGTCTTGGTCGTTCCTGGTCGGTACAACTCGGACGATATTTTGACTCGTTGAGCTTCTCCTCCCGAGAGGGTCGTCGCACTTTGTCCCAACTGCAAGTACCCAAGACCGACGTCATTGAGTGTCTTAAGTCGATCGTGAATTCCTGGAATGTCCTCAAAAAATGCTAGTCCCTCCTCTACGGTCATATTCAGAACTTGGTGAATATTTTTGCCCTTGTATTCGACTTCCAGGGTTTCTTTCATAAAACGTTTGCCACCGCAAACATCGCATGTTACATGAACTGTCGGCAGGAAGTGCATTTCAACTGCCACCATGCCATTTCCCTGGCATGCTTCACAACGTCCGCCTTTTACATTAAAACTAAAGCGACCCGGCTTCCATCCACGCGCACGGGCTTCTGATGTTTCTGCAAACAAATCCCGTATGTGTGTAAAAGCCCCGGTATATGTTGCTGGGTTTGAGCGAGGCGTGCGACCAATCGGAGACTGGTCAATCAGAATTGAGCGAGAGATGTACTCTGTGCCCGAAAAGCGCGCGCAGTTATATATTTTGTTGCTGCGGTACTTCTTGTCGAAACGCGCCCGAAGGTTTTCATGCAAAATCTCATACATAAAGGTAGATTTCCCTGATCCCGACACTCCGGTAATAGTCACCAGTCGACCAAGAGGTACGTCCACGCTAAGATTTTGGATACTAAATTTTTTTCCGCCACGAATTTGAAGTGCCCCCTTGTTCGCATCGCGACGCTTTTCAGGAACTTCAATTTCCTTCTCACCTCGCAAATATGCAAGCGTTTGTGACTTACTTTTGTTTGCCTTGGCTGCGAGGAGCTCATCGAGCCATCCAGCCACGACTACTTCGCCACCGTGAGTGCCGGCCCCGGGGCCGATGTCCACAAGGTAGTCTGCCGCGAATATAGTGTCCTCATCATGCTCGACTACGATGATGGTATTACCTAAGTCTCGGAGCTTGGTGAGTGTCTTAATAAGACGGTCATTATCTCGCTGGTGGAGTCCTATGGTTGGCTCATCTAGTACATACATTGCTCCAACCAGGCCGCTTCCAAGCTGACTTGCAAGTCGAATTCGTTGGGCCTCCCCACCTGAGAGGGTGTTCGCCCGCCTATCAAGTGCTAGGTAGTCGATGCCTACGTTGGACATGAACTGAAGTCGCTCTGTAATCTCCTTAACAACAACTCTTGAAATTTCTTTTTCGGTGTCGGTAAGATTGAGTTCGATAAAAAAGTCCTGCGCATCGGCAATAGAAAGCGCAACAAGTTCCACAATATTTTTTCGATTCTTGCCATCACCCAGGAATACGTTAAGGGCTTCCTCGCGTAAACGTGCCCCGTTACACACTTCGCAGGGATCATTTATAAAAAAATGCTTGGTTCCAAGACCCTTGCACCCCTCGCATGCTCCGTACGGTGAGTTAAAGCTAAACAACCGCGGTTCAACTTCCGGAAATGAAAACCCGTCGTACGGACACATAAACTTTGCGGAAATGATGTGCTCCTCTCCGGCTGGGTCAATGACCTTAATAAGCCCTTCTGCTTCGTGTAGTGCTCGCTCAATGGCTTCCGAAATTCGTTCCTGTGTGCCTTTTTTATCGTCCCTAAACTCCGAAACAAATACCTCATCTACAAGGATATCGATGTCATGCTTCTTAGTTTTCGTTAGCGAGACCCGTTCTCGTAGGCTAACTTCCTTGTCGTCTATCTTGGCACGCTCGTATCCCTTGCCCAACATGTCATAGAGCAATTGATAGTGCTCCCCCTTGCGACCAACGATCAGTGGGGCGTACAGCTGCACCTTGGCCGAGTCGACGTCTACTCCCATAATCTTTTTTGCTCCTTTGGTAGTTTCGGTGACTAGCTTCTGAATTGATTTGAGTATTTCTTCACTTGAAAGCCGGTGAATTGCTCGCCCGCACTTTAAGCAGTGAGGCTTTCCAACTCGAGCATACAGAACTCGAAGGTAGTCATAAATTTCCGTAATTGTTGCTACGGTTGAGCGTGGATTGTTAGAGCGAGATTTTTGGTCTATCGATATCGCCGGCGAAAGGCCTGTTATCTCATCCACATCGGGCTTTTGCATCTGTCGCAGAAACTGTCGTGCGTAAGCACTGAGTGATTCCACATAGCGACGTTGGCCTTCCGCAAAAATAGTATCGAAGGCAAGCGAAGATTTTCCTGAACCTGAAAGTCCCGAGATTACTACCATTTTGTTGCGCGGCATCTCAACATCTATGTTTTTGAGATTGTGAGTTCGCGCTCCCTTTACAATTATTTTTTCTTCCATAACGATGCCTCCCTGCGTGGGGGCAGGGTCTGGGTACTATAGCACATATTACATTCCCCCAATTGCCTTCACCTCATCACGCAGAAGTGCGGCTGTTTCAAAATCCAGATTTTTTGCTGCCTCCAACATCTCTCTGCGCTTTTGTGTAATGAGTTTTTTACGGCCGGCAGTAGTCTTCAGCATAGCAGTATCCATCTCCACCATTTTGGCTACCGCCTTGGTGTGGCTTTTTACAAACTGGTCGGAAATATCCCTTATCTGTTTCCTGATGGTCTGCGGCGTAATACCGTGTTTTTTGTTGTATGCGACCTGTTTTTCGCGCCGGCGATTGGTCTCCTCGAGTGCTCGCTGCATCGACCCGGTAAGATTATCGGCGTAGAGAATAACACGCCCATGCACATTTCGCGCAGCGCGACCAATCGTTTGGATGAGTGATGTATCGCTTCGCAAAAAACCTTCCTTGTCCGCATCTAGAATACCAACCAACTCAACTTCTGGTAGATCAAGCCCTTCGCGAAGTAAGTTTACTCCGACAAGGACATCAAATTTTCCTCGACGAAAGTCAGTTAGTATCTGAATGCGCTCGACCGTTTTTACTTCACTGTGGATGTATTCGGCGCGGACGTTTTTATCCCGCAAAAAGTCCGCCAAGTCCTCAGCCATTTTCTTGGTAAGCACGGTAACAAGGGAGCGAGCACCTCTTTTCGTGCCCTTCTCGGCCTCTCTAATAAAGTCTTTGACCTGACCTTCATACTTTCCTTTCGAGACAATGGGTCGGACATCGACCTGCGGGTCTACAAGACCAGTCGGACGAATGATCTGTTCAACAACAGAGCAGGTCTTTGGATGTTTTCCCAAAGGTTTTCTATGTACTCCCCGGTGGTTCTGCATACGGTATACGTTGTGTAGTTTGCATGTCCCGTCGCTACTGTGCTCTAGCTCATACGAACCTGGTGTTGCACTTACGTAGATCGCCTCACCGACTGTTTCCTCGAACTCTTCGAAATTTAGCGGACGGTTATCACGTGCACTTGGAAGACGAAAACCATGGTCAACCAGCGTGTCCTTGCGCGCACGATCTCCCGCTTGCATACCAGCTATCTGCGGTAACGTCACGTGTGATTCATCAATAACTGTAAGAAAGTCTGGTGATCCGTCTTCCTTGCGTGGAAAATAAGAAAGCAGCGTATGGGGTGGTTCCCCTGCTTTGCGTCTGTCAAAGTGTCGCGAATAGTTTTCGATTCCGCTGCAATAGCCAATCTCACGCATAAGGGCGATGTCTTGTCGGGTTCTTCGACTTAATCGCTCGGCATCGAGTTCTTTGCCGGAACGGCGCAGCAGCGCAAGCTGCTCCTTGAGCTCTCCTTCAATGTCCTTGATTGCCTGCTCCTTTACCTCCTCGGGTGTCACAAAATGCTTTGCGGGGAACACAATGACCTCGGCTTGTTCTGCTTGTATCTGCCGAGTTATCGGGTCGATTTCTTCTATTTTCGAGATGGTGTCGCCAATGAAGCGCAACCGGTAGACGACCTCTTCATTTGAAGGCATTATTTCAACTGTATTTCCGATTGCCCTGAAGGTCCCTGCAGCAAGGTCTCCTGCAACACGTTCGAAGTACATACCCACCAATTCGCGCACCAATACTGCCCGGGTTCGCTTGTCTTTAGCTCGAAGTGTGAGAATGACCTTAGCATACTCTTTGGGGCTCCCCAATCCGTAGATGGCTGACACTGAAGCGACCACGATGACGTTTTTCTTTGTAAGCAATGCCTGGGTGGTAGCATGACGCAGGCGGTCAATTTCATCATTTATCTGAGCCTCTTTTTCAATGTACGTATCAGTAACGGGAACATACGCCTCCGGTTGATAAAAGTCGTAATAAGAAACAAAGTAATGTACCTCGTCAAGCGGAAAAAACTCGCGAAATTCTGCCGCCAGTTGCGCCGCCAGGGTCTTGTTGTGGGCAATTACGAGAGTAGACTTCCCTGAATTCTGAATGACATTTGCTATGGTGTAAGTTTTTCCTGTCCCAGTTGCTCCCAGTAAAGTTTGATGCCGCTTCTTACCCCTAATCCCCGTAGTGAGCGCCAAAATAGCTGCTGGCTGGTCGCCAGCAGGTTCATACGGTTTTTGCAAATTGAAAACACGACTTGTCACCCCCCTACTCTACGGCACAAAGGAAAAACCGGCAACGTGCATTGCCGGTTTTCTGCTTTTCACCTTGAGGTTTCATCGTGAAGCTCTTACCTTTGAACCTTAAGTAGTACCACGTCAAAAATCAAAGTAGAATTCTTTGGTATGAGTACGCGTCCATCCGATGTCAAAATTTCGCGGGTCCCGTAGGCTAGCTCCGGTGGCATGGTGACACGTCGAGTTCCCCCTTCACGCATACCGATCAGACCAACATCCAATCCTGTTATGATCTCACCCGACCCAAGCGTGACAGCAAAAGGAACTGGAGAATCGGAGGAGTTATCAACGACATCCCCATTTTCCAATTGCGCCGCGTAATGCAAATATAGCGTGTCACCAAATGAGGCCTCCTCGCCAAGTCCTACGACTACATCTTGAAACTCAAAGCCTGGAATCGCATCAGCACTGTCGCCGGAAGAATCCAAAATACGATTCGAATTTGAGTAAGCGCCCGTTGTGTTTGGTATGTCTGGGACATAGGTTTGAGAAACATCAAAAAATATCGGCAAAAACACCAAAAGCGACAAGAAACCAATTGCTATTGCAATCGTTTCATTGCGTGTGCGCTGTTTGACCATAACTATTCCATAATACAATAAAAAGGAGGCAAGGACCTCGTTATACCCACCTATTGCCCATGTATGAGATTTTTGAAAAGAATGGCCACGGTAAGTGGCCCTACTCCGCCTGGGGTTTTAGATATTAGGCTTGCGACCTTAATACAATCGTCGGACACGTCTCCTTTTATCGACCCTCCAGCACTTGAGGTACCGGCGTCTATTAGCACCACCCCTGGCTTAAGCATACTAGGCGTGATAAGAGAAGGCACGCCCGCCCCGGATATAACAATGTCAGAGCTTTTTAATGTATGAATGAACGTGTGCGGGGTAGTGCTTCTATCAAGCACTTTTGTTTGTGCACCCATTTTTCTTAGGAGAATATCTAGAGGCAAGCCAACAAGCTGCCCCTTCCCGACGATCGCGACTGCCTTACCGTACACCGAAATATCATATGACCTGAATATTTGATCAACAGACCCAGCAACTGGGGGGACAAAATGCGTATCGCCGTTAGCAAAAGCCCGGAGAGTTTTCTTGTTTAGCACATCGACGTCCTTTTCAGGAGGTATGGCCCCCAGCACGATATCTTGACTGATGTGCGTGGGAAGCGGCAATTGGACGACGACGCCTCCAGAATCAGGTGCAACATCCCGTATACACTCTACTATTTCCTTGGTCGTCGTTTTGACAGGAAGAACATGCTCAGAAAACTCGACGTTAATTTCACTCGCAACGCGCCTCTTCGCCGCAATAAAGCTCGCAGTTACTGGGTCGCTGCCCACAATGAATATATCGAGCCGAGGACGTATGGGTCTGGCCCCAACGGTATCCCGCAGGTCTTTCTCGATGCGATTGGCAATTTCCTTTCCGTTTACTACAACAGTCATGGTGTTTTCTATCCTAACTCTACAAAAACAGTCGCGCGAGTCGCAGTTGTTCATACGTATACTTGCCTCGTAAAAGTTTGTGAACTGGAGAAAGCTTATCTCCTTTTGATCTTTTAAACGCTCTCTCTATTTCATTTAGTTCATCCTGATTGGGTTTCAGGTATTCAAGTAGTTCGTCTTCTCCTGCGTCCTTGAGCTTCTCGAGGTGCGAAAGGACCGTGGCTTTAGTAAGCCCTCTCTCCTTTGCCATATCTGCGATTGAACCACCCCTTTTTGCGAGGGCTTGTGTTTTGAAGTGAGTGGGAATACCAGGACTTTGACTTACTGCGTGTCCTACCCTGTCGACAAACTCTTCGTGCATTTGCTGCACCTTAGCCTTAGAAAATTTTTGAAATACATTCTCCCAGCGCCGAGACTCGGCCTGTAGTTGCTCATCGCGTTCACGAACGTACGGATGTACTTGGAGCGCAGTGGGGTTTAGGCCCTTCAGTACTAGCCCGTTAAGCGTGCGAGAGCGTGAAAGAGCCACATATCCCTGCCCGGGGGCAAAAGCTTTGGATAGATCTGCCTCCACGACATCTAGGCTCATTCCTTGACTCTTGTGAACCGTTATAGCCCACGCAAGACGAAGAGGCACTTGCGTTACAGAGGCCAGTACTTTTGTGTCGTCAGTTGTCTCCCACGAAACTGGGCGTGCAACGACTTCGTGTCCCGTCTTTGTTTTTATTAGGGGATATTCACCTTCGAGGGAAATTACTTCCCCGAGTGTTCCATTTACGTATTCTTGTTCGGAGCTGTTTTTTACAAACATCACACGGGCCCCCACTTTCAGCTCAAGCTTTTCTGGTGCAAGGACACTTTTTTTAAGTGACTCTATTAAGTTTGCTCGCCCGCCAGAAGTCATCTCATACACCACGCTGTCGGAGTCGATTTTTTTCAGTTCAGTGGCATTTCTCTCGTCAACATCCTTGTTGTGCGTATACAACACAACTGGGTCTTCAGCATAACCTCCATTTGTCAGTAATCTTTCCTGCAAGGCCTTTCGCGACACGGCAGACACCTCCCCGTCTCTAATGTCATTCAGAATAGATAAAAGTTTCCCACCTTCTTGTCTATACTGTTCCGTTAGATAACACACGCGAAAGTCAGCCTCACACCAGGACCGAGCAGTATCTGCAAAAATTTCCTCCGTTGTCTTGCGAACCACTGGAGGCAACTGAAAAAAGTCGCCTGAAAGCACTACCTGCATGCCACCAAATGGATCCTTTGAACGTTTTAGTGCACGGGCCACCATATCAACCATATCGAGGATTTCTGGTCTAAGCATAGAGACTTCATCGATGATAAGAATGTCGGTGCGCTCGAGGCGCCTTACGAGCGGTTGGCGCTGCATCATTGTGTCAAGATCCCATTCGCTAAGGTAATCTTTGACACCAATGCCACTCCACGAGTGAATAGTCATTCCGTTCAGGTGTGTGGCGGCGATGCCTGTGGAAGCTGTTACACCCACGACTGCATTGTGTTTACGCAGATACGAAATGTAACTATTGAGAACATGTGTTTTTCCTGAACCTGCAGCCCCGGTGAGATACACATTGCGACCAGTTTTAAGAATATCAAGGGCTATTTTTTGTTGCATACGACAACATAGTAGCAGATTCAAGCTAAAGCGCTGTGAAATCTATCCCTATTGTGTTGTGTCGACAGTAATAGTAGTCGTAAACTGAGCGGCGTTTTCTGGGAGACCGCTGGGGTTGGCTTTTTCCAGAACGAGTGCAGCTGTGCCAACGTATTCTGGCGCTCCTTCGGCGAGGGCTACCTCTGCAGAAAACGGCACCACTTCTTCAGTCATCCAATCTTCTTGCGCTTGCGCGTATCCTTTGCCAAGGACTACGCCGTTAGGAAGCACTATCTTGATCGGAAAACTCGCCTCAAAGTACCACATGCCGCGTGCTTCGCCCTCAATGGAAACCGGAAACGTTGCAGGCTCCAGAGCACTCCAGGTAGGGAAAACTGCCAACCCTTCAAAGTCATCGCCGTCGTTGCGAACTGTTGGGTCTCCATTTACTGTTTCTGTGGGAGATCCTACACTCGATGGTTCTTGGGGCATCTCGTCTACTACCACAAAAACCGCTACTGCGCCTGCTAAGACAATGAGAGAAAGTATGACGAGCGGTTTGTTAAGTATGTCCATAAACCTTTATTGTATGGTTATTGAGTTAATGACTACATCGTCTACGGGGCGATCAGGACCCTCAGTAGGTACGTTAACTATTTCTGTGACAACTTCCATACCGCTTACGACTTTCCCAAAAACCGTGTGCTTTTCATCTAAAAAATTATTGTCGGCAACGTTAATAAAGAACTGGCTCCCATTAGTATTTGGTCCTGCATTTGCCATGGCAATCGTGCCGATATTATTCTGGTTGCTTGAGTAAATCTCATCATCAAACGTATAGCCTGGACCTCCCGTTCCCCACCGAGCTTTTATCGAGTTGTCCTTAGTGAGCGGATCCCCTCCCTGTATCATAAAATTCGGTATCACTCGATGGAATTTCGTCCCATTGTAAAATCCTTCTTGAGCCAACTTCATAAAATTAGCTACGGTGTTTGGAGTACCAGCCGAGTTAAGCTCCAGCGTGATATCCCCCTTAGAGGTAGATATAATTGCCGTGACCGCACCTTCTGCGGGAGTGGTTACCTCTTCTGTTCTTCCTCCTTGTTGTGGTGACATAAGATAAAAATAAAATAGCGCTCCCAGAGCTAAGATTATAATAGCTGCGATACCATAGACTTTTTTCATACGACTAAGTATAGCTTACTACCAACTATTCCGCATCTTTAATGTATTGGTAGATGACGTTAGCTTCGTCTGCCTGGAATGCGTACGTATTGCCGGAGTTTAAGCCTATAATTTCGGTCCATTTGAGCACTTCAGGTCGAATATACTCGTTTTGGAACCCGATACCTCCGGAGAACACCAGAGCATCGGCTCCCTGCAGTAGCCCAAAGTGACTAAATATGTGCTTCACGATTGTTCTCACATAAATTTGGAAGACACTTGCTTCGGGCTGTTTGCCGATCATTGCGTCATCAATAATCTTCTTTGTATCAGTAGAGCCAAGCAATCCCTCAAATCCCGATTTCTCGTTTAGCATTTTCGATACATCGGTATAGCTGTAGCCCGCTTTTTCAGCCAAAATGCGAGCTATGTCGGGATCGACCGAGCCGCTACGCGTTATCATCATGGCTCCCTCCAGCGGCGTAGCTCCCATAGTTGTAGCAACGCTGTGCCCGCTCTCTACTGCCGTTATCGACGTACCACCACCAAGATGCGCCATTATTATTTTTTTAGGCATTGTTCGCTCCTCGTGGAGAAATTGTGCCCTGAGCTGTCCCAAGACAGACTCCAGTGCTAAACCGTGGAATCCATACCTTCGTATCTTGTACTTGTCGGCAACGTCCTTTGGTATCGGATATGTGTATGCTTCTTCCGACAGGGTTTTGTGAAAATACGTATCAAAGACACAGTATACGGGTATTCCCTCAAACTGCTTCTGTGCAAGCTCGATAACGTCTAATGCCCGCGGATTGTGCAGCGGCGCAAATGCACTGAATCCCTCTATGATTCTCTTTGTATCCGCAGTAAAGAGCTGCGGACTCTCTAGTCCTCCGCCATGCACTATTCGAACACCTATACGCCCCACGTTTGTTAATTTTCCGAGCCATTCACTTTGCGCTTTGGTGTTATCCACTTCAATCTTCTGTAGATCAAGCAACTTGTCTGCCTCGGTGTATACGGTAGCTTTTAGCCAACGGGAGCCAGGATTTAAAATAAGTGTATTCATAGTTCCCAGTTATGGATTTCGTCGGGGTCGACATCGTGCTTCTTAATGTACTCTCGCTCCCACTCTAATTTCTCGTCCATTGCGCTAATCACAGAGTCGAAGGCGGCTGCGCTTATCATATTTTGCTTCAGTGCCATGGCAGCTAGATCTTTTACTAAATGAAAACGCGACAGCCCGCTGCGAGAAAGCATATCAAACGGCGAAGTTGTTGACCCTTCTTCCTCATAGCCGTTAATTATAATCCGCTCACTTAAATGATAATCGAACAAAAGTTTCTTTATAGTTGCCGGATACCCGTGAAAGTTGAAAACGATCCCTTTGTCTTCGGTAAGACATTGTAAAATTGCGCTCCGCGCATAGTCTGTTGCCGTTTTGTCCGCGAGTAGATCGAGTTGAAAAATATTTACAAAGCGAACGCGAACGTCGGGGCAGTACTGGCGGAATAGCTTCACGCCAATTGCTGCTTCTTCGGTAATGTAGTCACCACACGTCACAACAACTACGTCGGGATTATCATCCGAGAGAAAGTCCCACACCATGATTCCTTCTTTCACTTGTCTTTGGGCCTCCTGAGGAGAAAGCCAATTTCTCTTCATGCGTTTGCCACACACGAGTACATTAACCGCGTTGCGTGACGAAAGCGACTTGTGAGTTGCGTATAACATTAAGTTTTTATCGGCGGGGAAGTACAAGTTCACGTTCTCAAGATCTCGGTCGAGCATTGACGCAATAAACGACGGGTTCTGATGTGAAAACCCGTTGTGGTCCTGGCGCTCCAAGAGGGAGCTTAAAATTATGTTTAGTGCTGGCACTGGTTTTCTAAATTCAGCCCGTTGTGCCAACTTTACGAACTTCACGTACTGATCTGCCATGCTCGCTATAATTTGTACGAACGCCTCATATGAAGCGAAGATGCCATGCCTGCCCGTGATCGTATAGCCCCACAGCATGCCAAAAAGGGTGTGCTCTGAAAGCAGCTCGACCACGCGGCCTTTGGGCGACAGATCCTTGTCCCACGCTTCTATTGGCCACTGCCAACTGCGCGCAGTTTGTTTGAAGATTGGGTGAAGGTGGTTTGAGTATGTTTCATCGGGACTGAACAGGCGAAAGTTTTTTCGCGTTTCGTTTTGTTTTTGTACGCGGGCCAGATATGTGCCCGCTGTTTCCATGGAGTCGGCTGTAAGACATGCTTTCTTTTCAAAATTGCAAAACGAACTTGACACATCTGGTAGAACTATTTCGGAAACTCCTCCGTTCGCATGAGGAGACATCCCGAGAGTACGCTCTATCTTCGGTATAAGCGAACGAACGTCTGCATCTATAATGAGACGACCGCTTTTATCAGACTGCAGTAGTTCTTGGACACGGTACGACCTAAGCCACTCTTCTAGCTTCTCCACATGGCCCTTGTTGCTGTGCAAGTTCTTGAAAACAACCTGGTGTGACAAGTGGTTCCCCGTTACCTTTTCCCCATCGAGCTCGCTCAATCCTCCCATACCTTTTGGAGTTCGCATGATAATCATTGGCCACCTAGGCGCCACGACCTGCTCACCCCCTCTAGCTCGCTCCTGTATGTCTTCGATACGGATATACGCACGATCGAATGCATCCGACAACTGTCGGTGTGCATCCTCATGATCCTTGGCATCGACGAGTATGGGGTCGTATCCATGCGCCATAAAGAACCCCTCAACTTCTTTGTCTCCCATTCGACCAAACACCGTGGGGGCAGATATCTTATATCCATTGAGGTGCAGCACGGGGAGAACCGCTCCGTCGTTTGCTGGATTTATGAATCGATTTGCATTCCAAGCCGCTGCGAGAGGCCCCGTTTCCGCCTCCCCATCGCCTACCAAACATACTGTCACAAGATTAGGATTATCAAGTACCGTTCCGTATGCAACTGAGAGTGAGTAACCTAACTCCCCTCCCTCAAGCACAACTCCGGGAGCTTCGGGGTTCAGGTGTGACGGGAACCCATACGGTGTAGAAAATTCGCGGCACAGTTCTTCAAGTCCTGTACGCGTGTACGGCAAACGCTGTGGGGACACTTTGGTAAGAGACCCTTCTAAAAATAAATTTGCGTGGAATGCCGGAAATCCGTGTCCCGGGCCAACTATGTAGAGGAAATCCTTCTCAGGGTTGCTAATTATAAGGCGGTTTGTGTGTGCGTATACTAAATTAATACCCGGACATGTCCCCCAGTGACCTAACAACCTAGGCTTTATATGATCGCGTGTGAGCGGTTTCTCGAGCAAGAAATTATCGCGCAAAAATATTTGTGCAACCGACAAGTAGTCGGCAATGCGGGTAAACTTTGAAAGAGTCGCGACATTGTTCATAGGAACTCGAGACCATAATACCATTTCGGAGCTGCATATTTTACCGCTGAGCTCTATATGTTGCCTGTACTAACTTTTAGTTGCTGTTTACGCCCTAGGCTCACCAAACCGTTTTCGGCTAAGCTGAATCTTTGGCTGCGCCATAAAATAGGTTATCAACATCGGAGCGAGAACAGTGGTAACAATGCTTAATACGATCATAGCCGCCACTAGACGTTGGTCGAAGAGTCCCGATTGTAATCCCGAAAACACAACCGCAAGAGTTGTTGAAAGCTGCGGAATAGTTGCTGCTCCAACAACAAGACTTTCCCGCCCACGAAAGCCTGCGATACGACCTCCCAGCCAACCACTGATAAACTTTGAAAGTATTGATCCCAATAATACGGCCCCGGTCAGAACTATTGCTCCCCCCACTGCACTGAACACTGATATATCGGTCTCCATCCCAAGTACGACAAAAAATATGGGGATAAAGACACCGTAGCTAAGTGTTCGAAGTTTTTCAATCAGTACCTCGCTTCTAATAGAGTCGGAAAGGACAAGTCCTGCAAAAAAACCAGCAATTATCGGATGGAGTCCGAGGAGTTCAAACGAAATAACAGTTCCCGTTAATAGAACAAAAATGACTCGTACATCGCGTTGAAAAATATCTTTCGACGGCCCGCCATCGCTAGGAGAAAAAAACAGTTGCAACACGGGGAGCAAACGACGGAAGGTCACGAGCACTGCGAAAAGTAGTAGATAGAAGACTGGTAGCGGAAGCGAGGTTGTCGGCTCAATTGTTTGAAATAAAATGGACAAAAATATCAAGGAAGCAACATCCTCAATGATTGCCGCGGAGAGAATCGTTCGTCCCAAGCGGGAGCCCAACACACCTCGCGACTCAAGTGTTGGCACAATCACAGCTATCGAGGACGAGACAAATACGATTCCTAAAAGAGCAGATGGCACGAATCCAAATTCAAAAATTAGACCTATCCCAAATCCTACACCAAAAGGAAGCAGTCCATTAACGAGTGCAAGAGCAATCGTATTACTATCGAGCTTCTCGAAGCTTGATAGTTTGGTTTCAAGTCCTGCCATGAACATCAAAAGAACTAAGCCAACTTGCCCCAAAAACGAGATCGTATCGGTTGTTTCGACCCACCCAACACCATACGGACCCACTATGATTCCACCCATCATCAAAGCAACCACCCAAGGTAGGTGGAATCTTCGAAAGACACTCGAGAATACAATTCCAACAAGTAAAACAAGAAAAAACGGCAGAAAATCCATAGCCTCTGACTACTAATTAAGCTGCATTATACTACATTAATTGTAGGTAATTAGGCCAAGGCAAATCTTGTGAGCTAACCGTTCTCTGCTGCCGGACAGGGACTCGAACCCCGATTTCCTGGACCAAAACCAGGCGTCCTACCATTAGACGATCCGGCAAAATAAAAACGCTCTACGAACGCTTTGTTACCCGATATCCTAGCAGATACTGCGCACCCCGACAATTAACGTCGCACGTTTCCGCTTAAACGGCTCCCAAGTGTGCAGAGTCGTTCCAGGACGACAGCGTCCACGTGCCCCCTTCCAGTACAAAATACGTGATTCCAGTGTTTGTGGTTCGCATGGTTGTCATGATGCTGTTCACAAACAGGTCGGGAGTTAGGTAATCTCCCAGTAGGTGGTGGGCCACAAAAAACTTCAAGAAGAACCCATGGGAAGTCACCACAACATGCTCTTCCTTGCGATTCTCCAGTATCTCCGTAAGTTTCACTACTCGTTCTCGTATGTCGTTAAAGTGTTCTCCATCGTCCACATTCGCATCACGTATCCAACTGTACTCAAACTTAGCCACGGATTCCTTCACCATAGGATCTTCCCTGTGCTTACCATGCAAGTCGGCGGGCAGTTCCCGTTCATGCGCTATTGGTATTATCTCTAGTGGAACTTTCGCCGCTTCGGCTATTTTTTTGCCGGTATCATGAGCCCTTTTGTATGGGCTCGTTAGCACCACTTCTATCGGCATGTTTTTGAAACGCTCTGCAGCCGAAGTGGCCTGCTCCTCTCCTGTTTCCGTGAGTGGTGAGGTGTCTCCTTCGCGAATCCCTGTTTCGTTTGCTCGACTTCGTCCATGCCGAACTAAATATATATGCTTCACTTCACTCATACTAAGCTTGGAGTGTTTCAACAAGGGCCAACTCCAACGGTAGCTGTTTAATATATGCGTGGGGCGTATCTGCGTACGCACCAAGTAGTGCGCTGAGAACCTTCGAGTTGGCTTTTGATTCTTCATCTTTCGCTAGTTTCTCCAAGAGCTCGAAATCCTCCTTACTAAACTGTTCTTTCAAAGTGTCTTTCATTGCCCCAGTGTTGCGCAGTAGCATGACGGCCCTCACACGATCGAGAAGCAGTTTTTGAAATGTAACAAAGTCAACGTTAGTCTCAGCAGCGCCTCCTATATGCCCAAGAGCTACCTCAAGGTTATTCTCAGATATTGCAGTAAGCACTCCGTTAACCAACTCAGCACGAGGGGCACCGGTGACCGACTCTACTTCGCTACGAGAGATCTTCTTGTCGGACGAGTATGAAAGTACTTTCTGCAAAATTCCTAGTGCATCGCGAAACGAACCCTCTGCGAGAATTGCAATAAGTTCTGCTGCATCTTTGTCGAGTGTCGCCTTCTCGCCTTTTGCAACTTTCAAAACTGCCGAGGCCAGAATTACACGTGTTGGTTTTTGAAATGTGTATGTCTGACATCGCGACACTATCGTATCAGGTAGTTTGTCGATCTCGGTCGTCGCTAGCACAAACACCACATGTTGGGGTGGCTCCTCTAATGTTTTGAGAAAAGCATTAAACGCTTCCTTGGTGAGCATGTGCACCTCGTCGATAATGTACACCTTGAATTCTGAATCAAAGGGCAGCGTGTGTACCGAATCGTTTAGCTCGCGAAAGTCATCGATCTTGCGATTCGAAGCTGCATCCATTTCGTACAAATCTTTCTCGCTTGTCCCAATTTCTTTTGCCAAGATGCGGGCAATGGTTGTCTTGCCCGTGCCACGACCGCCCGCGAAAAGGTACGCGTGTGCCACGTTCTTATCAGCAATAGCCTTCTTAAGAACCCCAACTACGCTGTCCTGGCCAATCACATCCTTAAAGGAGGTGGGACGATATTTTCTATAAAGCGCTACATGTTCAGCCATGACACATATTATAGCAAAACAAGTTATCTACAGCCCCTGGTATCCGCGTATGACCTTCTCGACTTCTTTTGCCATGTCACATTTCATCAGTTGCATGCGTAGCTCTTTTGCACCCGAGAAGCCTTCGACGTAGCTAGAGAAGTGCTTACGCATCGTCGCAAAGCTCTTAGTGCCCGTGAATTCCTTTTCAAACAACTTCGTGTGCTCAATGAGAGCCTCTAGCTTCTCCTCTAAAGTCGGCTTGTAGTTGCTCATTCCCCACGGGTTTCCAAAAATGCCCCTCCCTATCATCACGCCGTCTGCTTCACTTTCTTCCGCTAGCTGCTGTGCGTGCTCAATATTTTGCACATCGCCGTTGCCAATTATCAGCGTTTGACTGCAAAGTGAGTCTCTGATTGCAACCGCCTCCTTTATTAGCTCCCATCGTGCTGGGACTTTGCTCAATTCTTTTCGTGTCCGAGCGTGCAGGGTCACAGCGGCAGGTCTTGTTTCTAAAAGTGTCGGGAGCCACTCACTCAGCTCATTCTTCTCGTACCCTATCCGCGTTTTTACCGAAACCGGTAGGCACCCCGCGCCTTCTTTTGCAGCATAAATAATTTCCTGAGCGAGCTTCGGATCTTTTATTAAAGAAGCACCAGCTCCTTGTTTCTCAACAGCCCTATCTGGGCACCCCATGTTTATGTCTACCCCATCAAAGCCAAGCTCTTTAACCAAGTCCGCAGCTTTCCTTATGTGTTCCGGTGTCGCACTAAAAATTTGCGCAACAATTGGGCGCTCACTCTCTTCAAACTGCAACTTTTTGCGAAGCTTCCTCTGTCCTTTCTCATCAGCAAATACTATGCCGTCCGCAGAGGTAAATTCGGTAAACGTGACGTACTCCCCTCCCTTACCCTTGCTGTGCTTGGCAATGACAGAGCGAAACGCCGTGTCAGTAACATCCTCCATCGGCGCGAGCACAAAAAATGGCGTATGTAGTTGTTGCCAAAAGTTCATCGCGCAACACTAACAGATTTATGCCTCTTCGCCAGCAAACTCTCGTACCTTATAGTAAACACGCTCGTCGAAGCGCATATCAATATAGAGTATATCGTGAAGGCGACTTCGAAGATCATACTCGCCGAGTATTGCCGCCAAGTTGAATAAAGTAGCGCCGAGATCCTTGTCGAGCGCTACTCGGAGCTCCCACCCATCGCGAAACTGTATTCGTGCGTCTTTTTCCTCGAAAAAAAATCGTGTAGCTTCTAAATTCAAGCGAGCAAGTCCGTCAATAAAATCTCGGGTCTGCGCAAAAAACTCTGGAGCTATATACGTTCGCAATACTTTCGTTCGTGACTCGTCTATTCCGCCACTGAAAGTAACTAACTTTGTCGAGGTCGCCCTTGTTGACTCGTACACATACCCTTCGATATCCAGATTATAACATTCACTTTTGCGACACCACTGCGCGTATGGTTCTCTTTCGGTAATTGAAACTACGACTCGCTGCTGTGTGAGTTCTCTTCTTATCGAAACTGTTGCTATCTTTGGAAATTCAAAAGCTAAAATGCTTTCAAGTTCTGAAGCAGGATACAATATAGTATTTTGTTTCGAAAATAATCCGAGGCTTGCGCCAGCCGTTGCCGCCATCATTTTTGACTCAATGGCGAGTGTGCGTACTTCCTCGTTTCCCTCCACCCGGATTGACTTGACTGCAAGAGCCTCAATAAACGAAATCCAGCTTGCCATGCCTACGAGTGACACCAGTAACACCGCAACGATAGCGGTTTTCAAAGCTCGCAGCTGCAGGCGCCGCCGAGCGACTTTCGAGCGCGAGAGTTTGACCCGAGCAGTACTTCGTTTCGCAATATCTCGCGTAGAGATGCGCGCCTGTGAATGACGACTTCCCCGCCACATACGCGCTACTTCTTAGAAATAGTTTCTTTGCCACCCATGTACTGCTGTAGTACTTCTGGGATCTTTATTGAGCCGTCTGACTGCTGGAAATTTTCTATTAGCGATACAAGAATTCGTGGTGTTGGAATGGCAGTACAGTTTAGTGAGTGTACGTAGCGTGTTTTTCCGTCTGCATCTTTGTAGCGTGTATTGAATCGACGCGTTTGGAAATCATGGAAATATGATGCCGAGCTAATTTCGCGATATTTCTTTTCCATAGGCACCCAGAGCTCGATGTCATACTTCTTTACCTGCCCCTGTCCAAGATCGCCACCACAGTTAACAACAGTACGGTATGGAATGCCAAGTGACTCGACAAACTCCTCTGTATTGCGATTCAACCACTCGTGCCACTTTACCGACTCTTCATGGCTCGCCTCACACAAAATTACCTGCTCTACCTTGTAGAACTCATGTACTCGGATAAGGCCCTTTGTGTCTTTGCCGTGACTGCCCGCCTCACGCCGAAAACATGGTGAGAATGAGAGGAATTTCACCGGTAGTTGCGACTTATCGAGCACTTCGTCCGCGTAGTAGCCCATCGTAGGAATTTCTGCTGTGCCTGCGAGATAGTCTTCGTCCTGCGTTTTATACACGTCCTCTGCTTCGTTTGGTAGATGCCCTGTGCCGTATAGATGCTGCTTACGTACTATCGCCGGTGTGATCATCGGAGTAAACTCTTTTTTTAGGAAGAAGTCGTTCGCGTAGTTCCAAATAGCATAGCTAAGCATCGCGCCGTCACCCTTTAAGAAGTACCCGCGAAACCCGTGTACCTTTGCGCCACGCTCAAAGTCAGCTATGTCGAGCTCGGTCATAATGTCTATGTGGCTTTTTGGCTGGAAGTCGAATTGTGTTTGCTGGCCCCAATTTTTTATCTCTTGGTTATCTTCGTCGTCGTCACCCTCCGGAACTGACATGTCAGGGACGTTTGGAACCTGTAGCATGAGAGCTTGCCACTCTTTCATCACCTCTTTTAACTTGTCTTCTTCTTTCTGCAAGCCAGCCTTTAATGCTTGCATTTCTGCGATCATGCCTTCGCGCTTTCCGGAGTCCTGTTCTGAAGATATATTCTTGGTTACCTCGTTTTGCGTGGCCCTCTTTTCTTCAACAACCTTAAGGAGTTCCTTACGTTGATCATCAAGCTCAATAAGTCGATCCAGATCAACCTCCATGTGCTTCTTCTTAGCACCGGTGGCGATAATGTCCTTGTTTTCTCTTATAAATTTGATATCGAGCATACCTGATCTGTTATGATGAATCGTACTATGACCCAAGATATTCGACAAATCAAACAAGAGGACTTCCCCTCGCTTTTGCATGAGATCCCCGATCCTCCGAAAACGCTTTACGCGCAAGGAAAACTTCCCGGAGTCGACACTAAGATTCTGGCGGTTGTAGGGTCACGCACCTGCACCAGTTACGGTCGCAGTACGGTTGAATTTCTTATAGATGGCTTACGTGGACACAACATATCCATTGTATCTGGTCTTGCGCTTGGTATAGATGGGTACGCTCATGTATCCGCCTTGCGTGCCGGAATACATACGGTTGCAGTACCAGGTTCGGGACTCTCAGAAAAAGTGTTGTACCCTCGCTCACACGTACGGCTTGCCAAAAACATTCTAGAGAACGGAGGTGCTCTTTTGAGCGAGTTCGAGCCTGAACATGAGGCTGCCCCGTGGACATTCCCAAAGCGAAATCGGATTATGGCCGGTATGTCACACGCAGTTCTGATGATCGAAGCTGCAGAGCGATCAGGAACGCTCATCACCGCGCGACTAGCGACCGAGTACGATCGCGAGCTGCTTGTTGTGCCTGCATCAATCTTTGCTGACTCGTCAAAGGGTGTACATCAGTTTCTAAAACTTGGTGCAACACCAGTTACTACCTCTAAGGACATACTTGATGTGCTCGGAATACAAACCGGAGCAAAGAAAGAGGTTGCTCCCCCGACACTTTCGGCACGCGAACAGGAAATTTATGAGCTATTGCAAGAACCGCTACCAAGAGACGAACTTCTGGAAAAAGTATCGTTTCCGACAACAGATGCCAATATCATTTTGTCAAAACTGGAGCTCGACGGCGTACTCGTTGAGAAGTTGGGTAGCCTGCGGCGGGCACGATAGGAAGGACATCGCTCTACCAACGTACTACCGAAATCGACTGTTCAATAGTATCACCCCTACCCGATCTCTACCGTTATCTCGAAAATATTATGGTCTCAGCTTTCTTTGACTCTTTAGTCAATATGTGCCATGCTCCCCCTCTTTAACAGCTTATGCGCGCATTCGTTTTGCAATTTTGCAGAAGGCGTGTAAATCTTCGCTCTATGAAGCTTGTAATAGTAGAGTCCCCGGCAAAAGCAAAAACTATAGAAAAATACCTCGGCAAGGGGTTCACAGTGCGCGCCAGTGTTGGTCATGTACGTGACCTGCCTAAGAGCAACAAAAAGGCGATTGACATCAAGGGAGGTTTCGCCCCGCACTATGAGGTTGTAAAGCAAAAAAAAGATGTTATATCTGAACTCTCAAAACTCGCTAAAAAATCGGAAGAAGTGATTCTTGCTACCGACCCCGACCGTGAAGGTGAGGCCATCGCCTGGCACCTCAAGGAAGCTCTTTCCTTAAAGCACCCTAAACGCATAGTGTTTAACGAAATCACAAAAGAGGCAGTGCAAGAAGCTTTGAGAAAGCCTCGCTCAATTGACGACGATTTGCGCAAGGCGCAAGAAGCTCGGCGCGTGTTGGACCGACTTGTTGGCTATGATCTCTCCGGACTTATTTGGCAGAAGGTGCGCTATGGGCTCTCAGCTGGTCGTGTGCAGTCGCCCGCGCTCCGTATCCTTATGGAGCGGGAGCGCGAAATACGTGCGTTCATGCCGGAAAAATTTTGGGTGATCACTGCAGATACCAAGGCGAATAAATCTCCAATAACGTTTACTTGTTCGGAGGAACCCAAGACTCAAGAAGCCGCAGATAAAATAGTCGCAGCAGCTCAAGACAACGCATGGAAGGTTGCGAGTATCAAAGAAACTGCCGCTAAGCGCACAGCGCGGCCCCCTTTTACAACTTCGACCATGCAGCAATCTGCGAGCTCTCGCCTTGGGTACTCGCCGTCACGAACAATGGGTATAGCCCAGAAACTCTACGAATCCGGTCTCATTACCTATATGCGAACCGACAGCACTAACCTTTCAAAACAGGCGCTTGGGCAGATCGGAAATGTAATCGAAAAAGAATACGGAAAGGAACATCTCGCGATAAAACAATTCAAGACAAAAAGTAAGTCCGCACAGGAGGCTCACGAAGCGATTCGCCCTACCAATGCCGCCAAGATGGCTGCGGGCCGTACTGAGGAACAGAAACGACTGTACTCGCTTATTTGGGCACGTGCCGTTGCGAGCCAAATGATTGATGCGGAAATTACTCGTACAAAAATAATTGCTGAAGTCTACCACTCAGACGTGCCAGACTTTGGCGTAAATGGTTCTCGCGTTGTGAACGAGGGGTGGCTTAAGGCCGATCCCGCAGCTCGCGGAGAAGATATAGAATTGCCGAAAGTATCCGAAGGAGATGAACTTGTCGTCACCGACGTGCACGCCGAAGGGAAGGAAACGCAGCCACCTCCACGCTATACTGAAGCTCGTCTTATCAAAGAACTCGAGAAGCGTGGTATTGGCCGTCCGAGTACCTACGCGTCCATTATGCGCACACTCTCTGATCGTGGATACGTCGAAAAAGAAGGGCGTACACTTATACCAACAGACACCGGTGATGTAGTCAGCACTTTTCTCGAGGAACACTTTGCCAAGTATGTGAGTGACACATTTACCGCAGAGATGGAAGATGAGCTCGACGAGATCGCAGACGGCAAACGTGAATACGTGAAGACATTGAGAGACTTCTACGCCCCGTTTAGAAAAGAGGTCGAGTCCAAAGAAGACATTCCCAAACTAACCAACCTCGGGCCAGCACCCAAAGAGTTCCTTTGTCCCGAGTGTGGAAAGGACATGGTGTATAAACTTGCAAAAAACGGCAAGTTTATGAGTTGTGTCGACTTTCCTGACTGCCACGGCGCCCGCAAAGAAGACGGGAGTATCATCGCACCCCCAAAGGACCTCGGGGAGCCGTGCCCGAAGTGTGGCTCTCCCGCGGCAAACGCGAAGCACAACGGCGGCAAGCTCGTCGAGCGTGAGGGGCGCTTTGGCTTTTTTATCTCCTGCGATCGGTACCCTAAATGTAAATACATAAAGCAGGACGACTCACTGAACTCAACAGGGGTTAAATGCACCGAATGTAAGGATGGCGAAATGATAGAGCGCCATGGTCGCTTTGGCCCTTTCTTTAGCTGCTCAAATTATCCAGACTGCAAGCATGCCATCAAAGCAAAACCTACCGGAAATATTTGTCCAATATGCAAGAAGCTCATGATGGAGGGTACAAAAACAATCCCGGAGCGATGTTCTGACAAGAGCTGCCTGAACCACAATCCGCATAAACTTGATAGTGAGAAGAAGTAACAGACAAGCTACTTTTGCCTGCCACAGCTCGTTTTTGTAAGGTGGGGCAATGTGCAAACTTGCGAGCACCGCGAGCCTGGGCAAGAGCCTCCTGCTAAAAACCTTGCGATTAATCGCAAGGTTTTCTCAGTGAACTAACACCCAAAACGATTCCTGTGCGCTGTACTGATAAAGCCTGCCCAACCATAACCCGCATGCGTTACAATAGAGACTACACTATTAAACGCAACTCTTTTTTAGGAGAACTTTTTTTGGCGGCGCTCTGCATTGTGGCGCGTTACGATTTGGAGAAAATCAAGCAGGACAGTACCATGGAGACATGGCAATCTTGAGCACGACAGTTAGTAAGAAAGACAAAGCGCCTCCGGCGGCATTGGCGAAGATTATTACCCTCATGGATCTTTCCAAGAAGGCGGATATTGCGTTTGTTACGCGCGCCTACGAACTAGCCAGGAAGGCGCACCGAGGACAAAAGCGGTTTTCGGGCGAACCGTATCTTAATCATGCCATCGCTACTGCTGAGTATTTGGCAAAAATCGGGATGGGTCCTACCATAGTAGCCGCGGGCTTGCTGCATGATTCTCTTGAAGATAGCGACATGACCCCCAAAGAAATTGCAGCTGAATTAAGCGAAGATGTTAGTGAACTTGTCACCGGAGTTACAAAACTTGGACGTGTCCGCTACCATGGAATGAAACGTCACACTGAGAGCTTGCGCAAGCTCTTCGCGGCTACTTCGCAAGACGTTCGGGTGATGATCATTAAGCTCGCCGACCGCCTGCACAACGCGCAAACTCTTGCTCATGTTCCACGGCCCGACAAGCGTGAACGCATCGCACACGAAACATTGGAGATATATGCCCCCATTGCTGACCGCCTTGGAATGGGTTTAATGAAGCGTCAGTTAGAAGATGCAGTGTTTCCCTACGCATACCCCGAAGAGTACAAGAAAGTGTCAAAGATGTTTAAGGAGTCAGGCGGGGAAGACTTAAGGCGACTAGAGCGTATTCATAACAATGTGAGGAAAAAAATCGGTGAGTATGGTATTAAGAAGTTTCGTACCAACAACCGAGTGAAAGGTCTCTACAGTTTATACAAGAAGCTCGAACGCAAAGACTGGGACATAACGAGAATATTTGATATTTGGGCGCTACGGATAATTGTTAATTCTGTAGCGGATTGCTATACCGTACTTGGTATAGTTCATGGAGAATGGGTGCCAATGCCAGGACGAATGAAAGACTATATTGCCTTTCCTAAGCCTAACGGCTATAAAAGTATACATACGACGATACATACGGGTGACGGAGGAGTTATAGAACTTCAGATTAGAACCGAGGAAATGCATCGCGAGGCTCAGTTCGGTATTGCTTCGCACTTTTCGTATAAAGAGATCGGCTCAAAAACGAAGTCGGGTGATAGTACGGCAATGAGTTGGATTCGCCAGTTTATCCCAGCTCGTCTTTGGATGGAGGGACAAGGAAAGTACCCTACTGGCGAACGTAAACGTACATACACTGACAATGCTACTCCCGAATGGATACAGCACATGGCGGAATCTCATGAAGGAGATGACACAAACCCCCATGCATTTTTGCAGGATATGAAGAGTGACTTTTTCAACTATCGTGTATTTGTATTCACTCCACGTGGAGACGTTATCGATCTCCCTCTCGATTCAAGTCCGATAGATTTCGCCTATGCAATACATTCTGATGTCGGTAATCATATGTCGGGGGCAAAAGTAAACGGCAAAATGGCGTCTTTGAGTACTTGTCTCAAGAATGGAGATATAGTTGAGATAATCACTAGTGACAAAGCACGACCAAATCAAAAATGGATCGGGATGTCAAAGACTTCACTTGCCAAACGCCATATCCGTTCCTTTTTGCAAAAAGAAATCAAAGCTGGATAAAGCTAGACGGCAAAGTTTTTGAGTGAATAGATATCTTCCTCGTCGTCGTCCTCACACCCTTCATCCAGTGTGGTTTTCCTTGTATCGTTCGCTTTCAAGTCCGCTCCACCGATGAACCGAATCAAGGGTGATGATATGCTATTTTTTTTGGCAGAACCAGACTCCTCAGTTTCTCGCGGAGTTAGCTCGTTTGCATTTTTCACTAAACTCACAAGGGCAAATACTTCTGTGGGTGAAAAGAAGTCAATATGTACTTTACCGCCACTGTCCCGCGCCTCTATTTGTACGCGTGTCCCCAGTCGCTCGGTAAGTTCCCGCTCCAGCTCTGCTAGCTCAGGGGTTAGATCCTTCTTGCGCGCCCGATCTGTTGCGATTCCACGTGCGATTCGTTCCGCTTCGCGCACGGTGAGTTTCCTCACAGATATTTCCTTGAAAAGTGTCTGTTGCTGTTCTGGCCGTTCGACAAGCATAAGCAGTGGGCGAGTATGGCCTTCTGTAATTTCTCCTGCTATGACCGCCTGTTGCATATATTCAGGCAATGCAAGTAGTCGAAGCGAGTTGGAAACGTACTCGCGACTTCTGCCTACTTTCTTCGCAATCTCGATATGCTTCATATTAAATTGCTCAGCAAGCTGCCTGAAGGCAAGTGCGCGATCTATCGGGTTAAGGTCTTCCCGTTGCAAGTTCTCGATGATGGCAAGCTCCAGTTTCATTTTGTCAGAGTCCTCTGCGCTACGAATGAGTACCGGCACTTGCCCAACTTGCGCAAGCTTTGAGGCGCGTAGACGTCGCTCCCCCGCTACTAATTCATACTCAACTGAGATTCCTCCGTCGCCTCTTTCGATTTCCTTTCGAGTTACTACAAGCGGTTGTAGCACTCCGTATTGGCGAATTGATTCCGCCAGGCTCTCCAAAGCTTCCTGATTAAACTCTTTGCGTGGCTGAAATGGGTTTGGCTGAATGCGGCTCACCTCGACCCAAAAAATGGAATTGTTGTAAAAATCAGATGCCATGCGGGCAAGTATATCACACCTTCATATTTGACTGGTGTGTGCATGACTGGACATTTTGTGTAGAATAGCTTGACTACCTAGAGGACGAACAGCATTAGGCCGAGGTGGCGGAATTGGTAGACGCGCACGACTCAAAATCGTGTACTGAAAGGTGTGGGGGTTCGATTCCCCCCCTCGGCACCAGAATCAAACTCAGCAACCTGGGGAAGCTTGGGCTGTGCTACAATTTCAGAGAGATTTTTATGTTACCGCAAAACATGCAAGCCCTATTGGTACGAGTGCTTTTTTTGATATTTGCTCTTGGTTCTGCGTATGGCGTTTACGACAACCGCGAGTTTTTGGTGGAATTCCCTTTTTATATCGTAGCCGCAGCCGACACTGTATTCGCATTAGTTTTCTTTTATTTGTTTTTTGTATTCGATAAGCTAAAGCAAAGGGAGAGTGCAGCACTATTTTTAAGCACACTTTTGTATGGAGGATATGTGCTGATAGTGAACCTAACCAGTTTCTGGCTCTACACCTCCAACCTGGGAATCCAAAATGCCGCCAGTCAAGCTGGCTTGAGTACCTCCTCATATATAGTGCAACAAGTAGTCCACCTCGGCGTAGCACCTACCATTGTTTTTGTAATAGTGATATGGCTCATCCGGCGAATTGGCTAATTACCACGATCCTATATTTTCCATCGACGCCCAGGGCTCTTCCTTTTCTAATGCCTTTCCTTGCTGGAGTAGCTCTATTGAAATGCCGTCGGGTGATTTTATAAACGCCATGCGTCCGTCACGAGGCGGGCGATTAATGGTTATACCCTTGTCTATCAAGTTTTGGCACGTCTCGTAAATATTTTCAACACTGTATGCAAGGTGCCCAAAATTTCGCCCTCCGGTGTATTCCTCTGCAGTACCGTCCTCGTCCGGCCAATTGTAGGTGAGCTCGACAAGCGGCGTGAGCCCGTAGTTCATTCCCTGCTTACGCTCGGCAGGAGCCTGTACGTCATCACCCGGCGCCTTCAGAAAGATATTGGTAAACCGCCCTGCTTCGCTTTCATAGCGGTACAATTCTTCAAGACCCAGCTTGTTACTATAAAAATCGAGCGATTCATCGAGGTCGCGTATGCGGACCATGGTGTGTAAGTATTTCATATTTCAAATTACAAACGATTGGAAACAGTTCGCAGTATATCAAATCAAATAAAAAATGTTGTAAGAGTTTGCCACGTAAGCAAAGGAACTTAGGGGCTCCCCATTTTCCGCGCCGCAGTCGCGGGCTGGCGCTGTGCGCCGAGGAAGTATCTTTTTGTGACCCTAAGGATACCAGATTCAAAACCAATATTGGATATATTGGAAAAAGTATCCGTTTTGGCTCAAGGATTTGATGTATGCCAAAAACAATCTTACATTGGCACAACTAACGTTAAGGATTCAATAACCTAACGTTCTTTAAACCCAGAGAAGAACATCATTGAATTAGTGCAATAGGATCATATTCGTCCACTCCATATTGCGGGTACGTTTCCCCAATATGTACCTTGTCATCTTTCATCCATGCGAACATAAGCCTGCTGAACGGTAGTGCGTCAGTATCGACCTCGTCTCTTACTCGTGGAAATTCTATATCTGGGTCTCCTAGCCCATCGAGAATGATTACAATAGCTGCATCCGTTTTTGCATATTTTTTTCTCAACGAATTGATATATGCAACTAAGGTCTCAGTATCCGCTTTCTCTCGACCTATTCC
>CESG01024936.1_pt1 | contig 34150 bp, 28 predicted proteins | sample 531121 | NCBI WGS metagenome assembly CESG01 (sample SAMEA2621287, study PRJEB7988) | marine metagenome | biome: marine biome (ENVO:00000447); feature: mesopelagic zone (ENVO:00000213); material: "saline water (ENVO:00002010), including plankton (ENVO:xxxxxxxx)" | depth 800 m
GCGCGATATACATCTCGTCATCCGGCGTGATGTTGAACGCTTCGTACCAGGCGTCCACGTTACGCAGCGGAGCGATGGTGCGATAGCGTGATGGGCTGTGCGGGTCGGTCGCAACCTGATTGCGCAGCGAATCCTCGCGCGCCTTGGCCCGCCACACCTGCGCATAGGCAAGGAAGAAGCGCTGATCGCCGGTCAGTCCGTCGATCACGGGTGCTTCCTGGCCGTTCAAAGCTTTCTTGTAGGCATCGTAGGCCACCAGCACGCCGGCAAGGTCGGCGATGTTTTCGCCCATCGTCAGGTCGGGATTGATGAAACTGCCGGGGACCACTTCGAACTTGGCGTATTGGTCGCCGAACTTCTTGGCCTCCGCTTCGAACCGCTTGGCATCGCCTGCGGTCCACCAGTCCTTGATCGCCCCGCTGGCGTCGATCTTGCGGCCCTGATCGTCGAAACCGTGGCTGATTTCGTGGCCGATCACCACCCCGATCGCACCGTAATTGACGGCCGGGTCGGCATAGGCATCGAAGAACGGCGGCTGCAGGATGCCTGCGGGGAAGACCATCTTGTTTTCCAGCCCGCCATTATAGGCATTTACGGTCTGCGGGTTCATGCCCCACTTCTTGCGATCGACCGGTTTGCCGAGATCGCTCATCGCGTAATCGGCATTGAACTTCGTTGCGGCGACCATGTTGCCATACAGATCGTCAGGCGACATCGGCAGCTGCGAATAGTCGCGGAATTTCTCCGGATAGCCGACCATCACGTCCATCCGCTCCAGCTTGTCCAGCGCGGCCTGCTTGGTGTCGGGGCTCATCCATTCGTTGCCGCGAATGCGATCGCCCATGGCCAGCTTCAGATTGGCGACCAGTTCGTCCATGCGCGTCTTGGCGATCTTGGGGAAATATTCGGCGACGTAAGCCTTGCCCACCTGCTCGCCCAGCGAACCGTCGATGGTGTCCACCGCGCGCTTCCAGCGGGCACGCTGTTCGCTCGTCCCGTTCAGCGCGCTCGTGAACTGGAACCGGCTGTCGACCATTTTCTTGTTGAGGAACGGCGATGCCTGATCGGCGATATGCGCTTTTTCCCACAGCTTGAGGGTGTCCAGATCGGTACTGGCATACAGCGCCGCAATCGCTTTCACCGCCGTGTTATCGGTCACGATGATGCGGTCCTGCGGCGGGATGTTGTTGCCCTGGAAGAATGCATTCCAGTCCACCCCGGGCGCATAACTGGCCAGCTGCGTTCCTGACATGGGATTGTTGATCTTCTCGATCTGGCGCTTCTGTTCCGCGTCCCAGTTTAGCTCGGCGACATAGGTCTCGAACGTCATCACGCGGCTGGCCGCCTCGCGCGGGTCGGGCTGGCCGATATTCCGGAACGTGCGTTCGAGGTAATCGAGATAGGCCCCGCGCTGCGGCGCGAACTTCTCGTCGAAATAATACTCTTTCTCCGGCAGGCCGAGCCCGCCGGACGACAGCCACAGCGTGTTCATGGTCGGATCGTCGGGATCGGCATAGGGACCCGCCCCGAACAGCGAACCGCCGAACTTGCCATAGGTCGAGCCCATGTAACGGGCGAATTCTGCCTTGTTCGAAATCGCATCCACCTGCGCCAGCTCGCGCTTCAGCGGGGCGATGCCTGCCTTTTCAATCGCCTTTTCATCCATGAAACTGGTGTAGAGAGCGCCATATTGCGAACCTGCGGGCGCGTCCGTGACGAGGCCGTTCACTTCTTCGGTTACATCTTCGCGCAGATTGTAGAACGATCCGACAGAGGGGCGGTCAGCGGGAATTTCCGTTCGGTCCATCCACGCGCCGGAGGCATAGCGCTCGAAATCGTCGCCGGGGTCGGCTGTCAGATCGCGCGCTGTCAGATCGATGCCGTAATCGCCGATCTTGGCCTGGCCGGTGACGACGATGGTGTTCTCGTCGGACGCGGTTTCGTCGGCAAAGGCAGGAGCGGCCAGGGCAAGGCCGATCGCCAGTGCCGAGGCTGCGGACAGAGTTTGGAGTTTGCGATACATGGCTTTGAGTCCCCGTTGATCGAATACGCCTTGATATAGGATCGGTGGCTTTTCCGGCATCGCGCTAATCGGCAAGCGGTCGACGCGCATCGGCGAAAGACAACGGCAGGTCTCGGCACAGGTGAAGGCCGCGGAACACTGTCCCGCGGCCTTCTTGGTTGACGGGCAGAGCCCGTCTGGGAGAGCAGTTTAGAAGGAGAAACCGGCTCCCGCAGCCACACCGCCCTTGCCATTGGCACCCATGGTGCCGCTGACTTTCAGGACGGCCTTGCCGTCGGCGAAGGCAGACGACAGGCCAAAGCCGAACGAAGCCTCGCCGCGATAGTAGCCGACACCGCCGCCGACCATCATCCTGCCGGGCTCCAGGGCTTGCGGGATCGACGCCATCGCCATGGCCGAAGCCGTGCCGGAGAAAGCATCGTCGCGCAGTTCAGCCAGATCGAAGCCGATCTGTGCCACTCGCATGTCGGTGTAGTTCATCGAGTCCGTCAGGACGCCGGTAAGTCCGGCCTCCATCTGGCGCAGATTGACGGCATCGGTTGCCGCAGTCGCATCGGCGACATTATGCAGCGCCACCGGGGCAGACGCATCCCTGCCGATCAGCGTGACATCGTTGGTGATAGTCCCGCCGTTGCTGGCCGTCGGATTGTCGGGGTTCGAGTACTGAACCGCCACGATCGTGCTGCCTGCCAGATTGTTGTTGATGGTCTGGATATCGTCCGTGTTCTGCTGAACGTTCTGGTTCGTGGCAAAGAGCTGCGAACCGTTCACGGCATCGGTCGACGTTGCGGACAGCGTCCCAGCGGCGACATTGGTGACCTGCACCGGACCGTCGTCGGCACCGAAGAAGGCAACCGTATTCGTCGGCGTGCTGCTGCGGGTCGATGTATCGGCCGCCGCTACATAGCCAACCGGAACATTGGCAAGGTCCGCCTGGATCTGGTCGATATCCGTTTCATTGACGGTCACTCGCGTATCGAGAGTGACGATATCGCCCTCGTTCACCGTGACCCGGCCATCGAGATTGGCAATGTCGCCCTCGTTGACGGTAACCCGTCCATCGAGATTGGCGATGTCGCCTTCGTTGACGGTAACCCGACCATCGAGATTGGCAATATCGCCTTCGTTGACAGTCACGCGGCCGTCGAGGTTGGCAATGTCGCCTTCGTTCACGGTCACACGACCGTCCAGATTGGCGATATCCCCTTCATTCACGGTCACACGGGTATCTAGATTGGCGATGTCGCCCTCGTTCACCGTTACGCGATTGTCGAGATTGACGATGTCCGTTTCGTTCTGCGTGATGCGATCGTCGAAACCGTCCACCGTCACCTGGATCTGACCGACACTCGTCTGCAGGTTGTTGATGTCGGTGCGGTTCTGGGCAATGTCGGTTTCATTCTGCGTCACCCTTCCATCCAGCAAATCGACAGCCTGATTGGTGGCGAACAATTGTGAACCGTTCACCGCTTCGGTCGACGTTGCGTTCAACTCGCCGTCTGCGACATTGGCAATCGTAGTGCCGGCGGCGCCGCCCAGCGTGATCGAAGCCTGCGTTGCATCGTCGTAAGCGACCGACGTATCCTGCAGGGCAGCGATATCGGTTTCGTTTGTGGTTACCCGGGTGTCGATCGTGTCGATATCGGCAGCGTTCACCGCAACATTTTGATTGGTGGCGAACAATTGCGATCCGTTCACCGCCTCGGTGGACGTCCCGCTCAACTCGCCCCCGGCCACGTTGGAGATGGTCGTTCCGCCGGTACCGCCCAGTGCAATCTCGGTCTGGGTGGCGTCGGTGTACATCACGGACGTATCCTGCAGGGCAGCAATGTCGCCCTCGTTTGCAGTTACGCGCGTGTCGATGGCATCGATATCATCGGCATTTGCCGTAACGTTCTGGTTCGTTGCGAAAAGCTGCGACCCGTTTACGGCATCGGTGGATGTCGCATCCAATGTGCCGGCAGCCAGGCCGGTTATGGTGGTTCCTCCGACCCCATCGAGTGTAATCGTTGTATGGGCAGCGCTATCGTATGTGACCGTGTCGCCCACTGCGGCGGCGATCGATGCATTGACCTGACCTACGGTGGCAGCATCGGTGTCGGCCGTACCGTCCAGAACGTTCGTGATCTGCCGTTCCGCACCCAAGGCGCCGACGGAAACGCTGTTGATGCGATCCGCCAGCGACCCTGTACCCAAGGCAACCGAGTTGATGGCACTCGCGGTCGAGCCGGTACCAAGAGCCATGCCATTGACGGCAGTCACTTCGGCATCGGTCCCGAGCGCAATCGCGCCGGTCGCCGTCAGGCCAGTGGTGGCACCGTTGCCGAACGCTATCGAATCCTCTGTTCCCGCACTGGCAACCTCGCCTTGGCCAAGACCGGTGATCTGGTTGCCACCGATCCCGATGCCGGCGGGCTCATTGAGGGTAAGACCGTCGACCGTGACGTTGCATTCACCCGGGCCGACGATTTCGTTATCGCTGTTTAAAACATCTACGCTGATGGAATTGCCAGCCACGGCGTTGCCGACGATGTCAGAGACATTGATACTGAGTGGACCGGGGAGGCCAACTATGCCCAAAATTCCGTCAACAGCGTCTAACAGCCCGTTTGCATTGGTTTCTATCGGCGTAACGATACCGGTGTTCACTTCTCCCAACAGAGCTGTCAGGTCGGATTCGTTCAGGCTGAGGCCCGTACAAACATCCACAACAGGGGCTGTCTGCGCGTAAACCGGTGTTTGCGGGATTGCGAAAGATAAGGCGGCTACGGAAGTTGCAGTCGCCATGTTAACGATTTTGCTTCTAACCATTGATGTTCTCCCATTTAGGAACGGGCGTAAACATCTGTTTGATAATCTTAATTTGATCTTCGGACGGAATCGCCGATACCCTAGGAAGTATCCTTACCAATCCCTTATCGAACGCGGCCGCAGATCGGGTTAACCGATTGGTTATGTTTATGATTACCAGTTAATGAACTTTTTGCTCGATGCGCTGGACTAGGGGCTAGTACGGGGGTCTCTATCGGCCTCCGCGCAAAATCGCTGTCGCGGCAACGGTTTTTCGGGTCGAAGGGGCCCACTGGCGTTTTCGATCGTTCGTTCCCATGTGGCAGGCAAACGTGGAAAGGTTGCGATAACGCGTCCTCACGGATACCACGTAATTTCGAACACAACGGGAACACTCTCCTTTTCATGGCACTCACCAAAATCTCGGTCCGCGGCGCGCGTGAACACAATCTCAAGGGCGTCGATATCGATCTGCCTCGCGACAGCCTGATCGTCATCACCGGGCTTTCCGGGTCGGGCAAGTCGAGCCTGGCCTTCGACACGATCTATGCCGAAGGGCAGCGTCGCTATGTCGAAAGCCTGTCCGCCTATGCGCGTCAGTTCCTCGAAATGATGCAGAAGCCCGATGTCGAACATATCGACGGGCTGTCTCCAGCCATCTCGATCGAACAGAAGACCACCAGCCGCAACCCGCGCTCCACCGTGGCGACGGTAACCGAGATCTACGATTACATGCGTCTGCTGTGGGCGCGCGTCGGTGTGCCCTATTCGCCCACGACCGGCCTGCCGATCGAGGCGCAGACCGTGTCCAACATGGTCGACCGCGTGATGGCACTGCCCGATGGCACGCGGCTCTACCTGCTCGCGCCGGTCGTGCGCGGGCGCAAAGGTGAATACCGCAAGGAACTGGCTGAATGGCAGAAGGCCGGCTTCACCCGCGTGCGGATCGACGGCGAGATGTACGGGATCGAGGAAGCGCCCGCGCTCGACAAGAAGTTCAAGCACGACATCGAAGTGGTCGTTGATCGCCTCGCCGTGAAAGAAGGGATCGAGACGCGGCTCGCCGACAGTTTCGAACAGGCGCTCAAGCTTGCCGATGGCCTCGCCTATGTCGATCTGGCCGATGGCGTGGTGCCTGGGCGCGAGGATGAAGGCGAAGCGGGCGGGGCGATGAAGGGGGCGGGCCTGCCTGCCAACCGCATCGTTTTTTCCGAACGCTTCTCCTGCCCGGTATCCGGCTTCACCATCGAGGAAGTCGAACCGCGCCTGTTCTCGTTCAACGCGCCGCAGGGGGCCTGTCCGACCTGCGACGGGATTGGCGAAAAGCAGCTGTTCGACCCGCAGCTGGTCGTCCCCAATGAAGCGCTCAGCCTCAAGAAGGGCGCGGTCGTGCCCTGGGCCAAGAGCAATCCGCCGTCGCCCTATTACATGCAGGTGCTGGCCAGCCTCGCGAAGGAATTCGAATTCGATCTCACCACCCCGTGGGAGGAGTTCGACAAGGAAATCCGCGACATCATCCTTTACGGTACCAAGGGCCGGGCCATCCCGCTCACCTTCAAGGACGGGCGCAAGAGCTACACGGTCAAGAAGCCCTTCGAAGGCGTGATCGGCAATCTCAACCGCCGGATGCTGCAGACCGAAAGCGCCTGGATGCGCGAGGAACTGGCCAAGTTCCAGACCGCGCAGCCGTGCGAGACCTGCGGCGGCAAGCGCCTCAACGAGAAGGCGCTGGCGGTGAAGGTCCCGGGCCCTGACGGCCCGACCGATATCGCCACCCCCACAAAGATGAGCGTGGCCGATGCCAAGGGCTGGTTCCTCGCGCTGCCCGACCAGCTTTCCGAAACGCAGGCGCAGATCGCGCATGCCATCCTCAAGGAAATCAACGAGCGGCTGGGCTTCCTCGACAATGTCGGGCTCGACTATCTCAACCTCGACCGGACCAGCGGCACGCTGTCGGGCGGGGAAAGCCAGCGCATCCGCCTCGCCAGCCAGATCGGCTCGGGCCTGTCGGGCGTGCTCTACGTGCTGGACGAGCCCTCCATCGGCCTGCACCAGCGCGACAACGACCGGCTGCTCGAAACACTCAAACGCCTGCGCGATCTCGGCAACACGGTGATCGTGGTCGAGCATGACGAGGACGCGATCCGCGCCGCCGATTACGTGGTCGATCTCGGCCCCGGCGCCGGCGTCCACGGGGGCGAGGTGGTGGCCGAAGGCACGCTGAAACAGGTGCTCAAATCCAAGAAATCGCTCACCGCCGCCTATCTCACCGGGCGGCGCGAGATTGCCGTCCCGGCCAAGCGGCGCAAGGGCAACGGGCACAAGCTCACCGTCCATGGCGCGCGGGCGAATAACCTCAACAACGTCACCGCATCGCTGCCGCTCGGCACCTTCACCTGCGTCACCGGCGTGTCGGGGTCGGGCAAGTCGTCCTTCACCATCGACACGCTCTATGCGTCTGCCGCGCGCCACCTCAACGGCGCGCGCGTGGTAGCCGGCGCGCACGACAAGGTCACCGGCCTCGATTATTGCGACAAGGTGATCGAGATCGACCAGTCGCCCATCGGCCGCACCCCGCGATCGAACCCCGCCACCTACACCGGCGCCTTCACCCAGATCCGCGACTGGTTCGCGGGCCTCCCCGAAAGCCAGGCCCGCGGCTACAAGCCCGGCCGTTTCAGCTTCAACGTCAAGGGCGGCCGCTGCGAGGCGTGCCAGGGCGACGGCCTCATCAAGATCGAGATGCACTTCCTCCCCGACGTCTACGTCACCTGCGAGGAATGCGACGGCAAGCGCTACAACCGCGAAACGCTGGAGGTGAAGTTCAAGGGCCACTCCATCGCCGACGTGCTCGACATGACGATCGAGGATGCGGAAACCTTCTTCAAGGCCGTCCCCCCCATTCGCGACAAGATGGCGATGCTCAACGAAGTCGGCCTCGGCTACGTCAAGGTCGGCCAGCAGGCGACTACGCTGTCCGGGGGCGAGGCGCAGCGTGTGAAACTCGCCAAGGAACTCGCCAAGCGAAGCACCGGGCAAACGCTCTATATTCTCGACGAGCCGACCACCGGCCTCCATTTCGAAGACGTGCGCAAGCTGCTCGAGGTGCTGCACCGGCTGGTCGACCAGGGCAATTCGGTCGTGGTCATCGAACACAATCTCGATGTCATCAAGACCGCCGACCACATCCTCGATCTCGGCCCCGGCGGCGGCGTGCGGGGTGGGGAGGTCGTCGCGCAGGGCACGCCCGAAGACGTCGCCCGGGTCGAAGGCTCCTTCACCGGCGCCTATCTCGCGCCCATGCTCGAACGGCAGAAGGAAGCGGCGGCATAGGGGCCTTCGCGCCCCACCGCTGCCGCTTCAGCGCAGCATCCCCAGCTTGAACCCGGCCAGCACGGCCGAAACCCGGTCGTGCACGCCCAGCTTGGTGAACAGGCGCTTCAGATGCGTGCCCACGGTCGCCTCGCTGATCCCCAGGATCATCGCGGTTTCCGGGTTGGACTTGCCCGCTGCCACCCAGCTGAGGATTTCCGCCTCGCGCGGGGACAGCCCGTCGATCCCCGCGCCGTGTTCCTCCTCGATCCGGTCGATCCGCAGGTGGGCGTGCTGCGCCACCGCACGCATCAGCGACCGGTCGACCTTCGCCAGGTCCTCGGTCGCCACATTGTCCACGCCGAAGAACCCGCGCGCATGGCGCAGGCCCGATGTCGGGATCGCCAGCCCGTCGGTCACACCCGAGCGTCCGAATTCCTCCAGAAACGCGCGCTCCACGTCGTTCACCGTCAGCTGCGACAGCAATTCGCCCAGCGTGATGACCTCGTTGCGCCGGATCACGGCGGCGGGGATCGGATCGATCAGCTTGTAATCCCGCTCCAGATAGCGCCGCATCCATTCGGGCGGCATGCCGCGCTCGTACAGGCGGAACTGGTCGGGCTTGGTGACCATGGGGATAACGAAGCAGAACGATCGAAAGCCCCGCGCGCGATAGAATTCGGCCAGCACATCCAGCACGTCGTCGCGCGTTGCGGCCTCGTCGATCTGACGAAAGATTTCACTGTCGGGCATTACGCAACCACCTCCTTGGTGATATTTCGTTTCGCGAACCGACAGTCATGCTGCGCTGCTTACTGCAGCGTTCCTTCACTCCCATGTCCCTCAATCACGTGACTGGCGCGTTCGTTCCCTGTTCCGCACATGCGGCCCCCCGGAACACACCCCTCCGGCAAGGACCGGACAGCATCGTGGCGCAGCCAAAGTTCATCATCGTCGACCCCGATTTCGCCCGCCAGCGCGATCTCGCCTGTGCGCTCGCGGGGCTGGGCCTGTCGCATTCGGCCGCCGACCCGCGCGAGATTGCGGAGCTATGGCCCGCCCGCTGCCAGATCTTCGTGCATGACGAAGAGAACCGGCTTGGCGAACTGCACGCATGGCTGGAACGCGGCGGCATGCGCTTCCCGCTGATCCCCTACAGCAGCGCCCCGTCGATCGAACGTGTGGTGGAGGCGCTGCACAGCTACGGCGCCGTCGGCTATCTCGACTGGCCCTGCGCGCACGACCGGCTGTGCCGCACGCTGGTGCTCGGCGCGGACAAGGCGGAGGAGATCTTCCGCCGCAATCAGGCCTATGCCCGCAGCCGCGCGCTGGTGGAGGTGCTGACCCCGCGCGAGCAGGAGGTGCTGGCAGGCATTTTCAACGGCTGCACGGGCAAGGAGATCGCGCGCGATCTCGGCCTCAGCCCGCGCACGGTGGAAACCTACCGGGCGAACATCTTCACGAAGCTGGACGTGCGCAACGCGGTGGAGGCGGTGCGGTTACTGGCGGAGAAGCTGCCGGAACTCGACGCGGAAGACCTGCGGTATGCGCGGCTTGCGGGTGTGGAGGGGTGAGGGGAGCGGCGCAATAAGCCAAGAACCGCTGGGCTCCCAAACTTCCCCGAGCACCATGCCGGAAGATCACCACCGTCACCCCGGACCCGTTCCGGGGTGGTGCTTGCCGGGTGATACCGCAGTCGCCTTTGTTTGTCCGTTACCTGCGGGTACCGGGCGAAACGTCCGTGTGGCGCACGGGGAGGGTGCAAGAGCAAGGTCCTCTTTTCCAAATCATACGTTTGTCAAAATCTATCCGGTCAATCTCGCCTAGACGGAATGGAAAGCTTACACACTGACGCACGTCGGCTCCATCATCAGTTGGTAAACCGATATAATAAGTTGGGGATGTACAGTCTTAAAGGCTTTCCAAGAGGTTCCTTTCGAGCCCAAATCTAAACGCTATCTGAATAATGCTAGCTTTCAGTACCAAAAAGAGTGCATTTGTAAAATTTACAATGGCTTGAAATAGTCCTTCGGAGCGTAGGCATGTCCAAAGTAGAAGATTTTCTGAACCGAAATCAAATTGGAACTGAGGGGTTCGAGCTTCCGTACCTACATTCAACTCAATCTTATAATCTCGATAAAATTCTTGAGGAACGCGGTCTGCAACCATCTCTTTGCACCGAGTTCGAGGAGGAGTTGCTTTATTTCTTTCGTGGCCGACCTGCATATAAGCAGTCTAGCGAAGGTGAAGAAGCTTCTCATTGGCAGCTACCAACCTGTTTTATTTACGATACCTTGCCAAATATCGAACAAATGAGAACATTCCCATTCGATTCAGGTGCTTTCAAGCAGGGCCGTTACCCTGCGTACATACGATTGATGCCGATAGATGAATTCGAAATGGCAGGGAGCGATGCTTCTGATAGAATTGTCGAAGCGTTTTTTGGCGACATCGAATCATACTTATCGGGGACGGCTAAAAACGAACAGCAATTTTCAGAGGACTATGAAGTCTCTGCATTTGACGCGGAAGTCATGGCTCTACGCCGGTTAGCTTCTGATGGCACTCCGAAGTCTTTTGATGATCGAAGGTTCACTATAGAAATCCAAACAAAACAAAGGATTGACTTCGATAAAACCCCCCATCGGCGGTAATTTTGCCTGTCGTCTATCTGGGATCTGAGCGCGTTAGGGAAGCTTTGGAAAGTTGGGGCGCACTTCCAATAACCTACGATATCCATGCGCAATCGCTTGAGCTTTATTATGGGGTTATATTCCAGAAATACTTAGATTATTTGCGCAATAACGAGATCTTGTAATGTCGTTCCACCTCTCGGATCTGAAGGTTTTGGGGGACGGCGTCCCGAGCTTCGCTATTCCTATTTTCTCGAAAATTGGCAGTAACCGCTCGTTTACGCATGATCTTGATACGGAGGGCAGAGTTGTTCGGTTTATCGAATTTGATGATCAGTTTTTCCGATCCGCATATATCCCGAACTTGCCCCCTCTTAAGGTAGATTTGGGCGAGTTCGGTCTTTTTACGCTGGTCGATGAGCGAGATATAATTTTTCAAGGCAACCTTAGTGACCTTAAGGCTCACTTCGAAGATCAATGCTACGACAATTCGATTATAGAAATTGAAGCAGCGAACCTACTGGGTGATCGAGACCGGTTATCGAAAGCCTTGGGCAGCTTTAGGTGGGTCCAAAACGACAACGCAATTTCATCAAAGTGGGCGGCCGCAGAAAGGCGCACTTTTTCTAAGCTTCGAAATATTAGAGAGGGCACGGATCAGCGAAAGGCTGAGAAGTCATCTGATTTAGAGCCTGAGTTTGACCGGCTTAAGGCCTTTCCTGAAACGGACGACTGGTCGCGCACCTGGATCAATCTTTGGCAACAGGATTTTCGCCGAGATGCGTTAGTTAAGTTGGCCGGTTGGCGCGTCGATGCAGGGTACGAACCCCAACGCGATGGTGCACTGGTATATATTCGAGCCCTGGAGGGCTCCCGGGACGCTGATTACACAGGAAAATACAGCCTGAAGTGGCTTAAGTCGGCTCCACTAAGTTTTGTAAATTGGTTAAAATTGGCGGTTGCGCTTTGGTCACGCAAGCAGATCCGTTTCACTTTTGATGAAGTGGTACAGTCAAAGCTTGAGGACGAGCTTGCGTCAAAAGATTTTTCAGCCCCGGCTTGGCGTCGAACATGGCAATTTGCTTGGAGTCGGTTAAAACGTGAAGATCAACTCGAGAACATGGCGGATCAATACTTTGAAATTATTCATCGTTTAGCACTGCCGGATGGAGAAATGCTTCTATATTTGCTAAGAAACCCCCAAAATATTGAACGCTTTTACGATCACGCAGTGACGTGGTTAATTATGTATCCGCGTAGTACCCTCGTTTGGGCAGACCTTTTCATTGCAGCGTTCAATTTTGAAAGATCAGGCGCATTAATTGAGGTGGGCCGGGAGTGGCTCGCTACGCAGGGTGGCGCGACCAACCGATGGCGTATGATTTGGGAGATGTTCGAACCAATCATTGGGCGCCAAGAACATACCGAGCTTGGTTTTGATTGGCTGTTTCGCTCTCGCGCAGATCTTCGCAGTTGGACGCAGGTCTACTCTGTTATTGCTTTCAGGGTAACTGACACTTGGCGCCAAGAACGCTTAATTGAAATTTCAGGGCACTGGTTTAATATTCGATATCCTTGGCATCGGGATTATGAGAACATGCGAAAGATAACTCAGCACTTGAGATCAGCTCTAGCATCATCTTCTTGACGGTGTACGGCGGCGATGAAGTTTAGACCATCTGAAACACATCCACCATTCCACCGTCATACCACCCCCGCTACATCCCCTAGTCACGCATTAATGGCCACAACGCCAAAACCTGCTATACAGCCGTCATCGCCGGACCTTTCATGGGCCTTTCGGTGACTGAGAGAAGCTTCGGCATTGCTCCCGCCTAGCGTAGTGGAGCGGTCGCATGCCCACCCAAGTCTTTATACCTCTTCTCGTCGTGACGGCGTTCGTCAGCGCGTGGCTTCTGGGCGAGTGGATTATCCGCCACCGTCGCCGCGGCAGCTAGGCGCGCCGCCGCGCGCGCAAAAGGCGCTGTCCTACACGCGATTATCTCTATAGCTGGACCGGTTCCCTTCCACTTTCGCAAGGTGAACCCATGTCCTTCATGCCCGCCCGTCAGGGCCGTTTCGTCTCCGCCGCCGAGCTGGCCGAGGTCGCCGCCAGGCACGCCGAAGCGCGTGCCACAGCCGCCAAAGCGTCTGTCGCTCCGCCACCAGAAAACCCGCGCGACCGCAGCGCCGCGGCACTGCGTCAGCGGGGGGAAGGGCAGGGCGCTCCGCCTCCACCCTGCGCACAACCCGCGCCTGCCCCTGCCGACCTGACCCCTGCCGCCGGGGCATCGCCCGATCCCGCGCCCGCCGCATCGCCTTCGGCTGCCAGATTTCCCGCACTGGTCGAGGATCTGCCCGGCGACGAGACGCGCGCCCCGCAGACGCAGTTCACGCTCGACCTGCGCATCGCCTTTCTCGAAGCGCTGGCGGTCAGCGGCAGCGTGCGTTCCGCCGCGCGGCGGGTGAAGATTTCGCACCAGAGCGTCTATCGCGCCCGCCGTTCCAGCGCTCCCTTCGGGCGCGCCTGGGATGCGGCCATGGTGATCGCGCGCGGGCAGGCAGAGGCGCTGCTGGCCGATTACGCCATGTCCGGGGTGGAGGAGGAGGTCTGGTATCACGGCGAGATCGTCGGCACGCGGCGGCGCGTCAGCGACCGGCTGCTGCTCGCCCATCTCGGCCGCCTCGACCGCATGCGCACCGACGCGCGGATAGAGGCGCTGGCGGAAGATTTCGACGGCCTGCTGCACCGTATGCGCGCGGGCGAGCCGATCGACGTGGATGTGGGCGAGGGGGCCAAGCCCGCCGCCGCCGGTCCCAATTCCGCGCCAGCGAACACTGCCAGCCCTCATACCTCCGCTCGCCCTGAGCCTGTCGAAGGGCCCAGCCCAAACCTTACCCCCGGCACCCCGGAAATTTTATCGCCTGGACAGTGTAACACCCGGTCCATGTCTCCGGATGGAGACAGCCGAAAACAATCTCCAAAGGAAGACACACCGCCACAGCGCGAGGAACGTCATCCCGACGAACCGCCCTGTGATTGCATCGCCGCGCGCAATGGCACCGATGGCGGTAGGCCGCATTACCGCATGGGCAAGGACGGCTTCGAACCCGTGCTGAGCGCGAAGGGGGAGGGGCCGTGTTGCGGCGAGCCGCGCTGGCCCTCCTGCCGCGCCTGCCCGCATTACCCGCCTGTCGCGCGGCTGCTCAACGAAATGGAGGACCAGCGCCCCCTCGATGCGCCCGAGCCGGACGAGCTGGGCGGCGATCCTGCGCAGATCGAGGAATGCCAGATCGCCGCCTTCGAGGCGGGGGACGAGGACTGGTGGCGCTACGGCGCGGACTTCGTCGCCTATGCGAAGAACGAGTTCGGCGACTGGGCACCCATCGAGGATCAGGACGAGGGGGACACGGGCGGGGCTTCCGGCCCGAGGTAGGGCGCTGGCGAGGGGCTTGCGGTGGCTCCCGCATTGCCCGCAGATGAACCCCTTCCGCATCTCGCACCCGCAGCACGTTTCGTCGCACGTGCGGGATAGTGCTGGCGGGCGGGGCATTGGGTGGGTGATGGACCCGGCTGCGGGGCGAGATGATCCCTCCCCTCCCTCACGAACCCCGCGGCCGGCTCCTCCCTCTCCCCCTCAGACCGAGATGATGCCGAACTTCACGCCCTTGACCGCCGCGGCAGACCGGTCGTTCACCTCCAGCTTGGCGAACAGCCGCTGGATATAGGTCGATACGGTGGGCAGGCCGATGTTGAGGATCGATGCGATTTCCGAATTGGTCTTGCCGTGCGCGATCCAGTGCAGGATCTCCACCTCGCGCGGCGCCAGCTTGGGAAACACGCCCTGCTGGTTGATCCGGTCCAGCTGCGTGTGCGCCGCCTGCATGATCGCCTGCAATTCGTCGATATCGGCGCGCTGCAGCACGTCCGGGCCCGTCACCTGACCCAGCGCAAAGATGCCCATCTGCTGGTGCGATCCGAAGGTGGGGATCAGGAAGCCGTCGGTAATTCCGCCCTCGCGCGCGCGGCCCACGAACTCGCGTTCCGCCGGCGTCAGCGTCCCGCTCTTCCAAACGTCGCTCAGCTGGATCGGATGCCGGTGCCGTGCCACATATTGGGGGAAGGGGTCGGACTTGCTCAGACCCTCGTCGCGATAGATGTTCCGCCACGCCTCCGGCAGGCCGCGCAATTCGAAAACCATGGCGCCCGGCTCCTCGGTCGACGGCACCATGTACCCGAACCCCTCGAACCCCTGTTCGCGGAAATGGGCCCCGAGCATATCGAGCAGCGAATTCCGATCGGGGCACGCCTTGATCCGTTTGAGCAGCTCGATCACGCGCAGATCCCTATGTCCGTCAAGCGGATGACATTGATTCGAATGACATCCAATATCATGTCATACTGCACAATGTCTCGCAATCTTGGCACCTAATCAGTTACACGTAGTTAATCATTATGAACGGAAAGTTCATGGTGGCATAAAAAACAGGGTCGAAAACGTGCAAGACAGACAATTCATCGTGGTGGACCGCGACTTTTCTTGTCGCAATCAGCTCGCTCACAATCTCTCCCGCAAGGGTTACGTAATCCCCCTCGACCGCATGGAAGAGCTTGGTACGCAGCGTCCCAAGGATGCCTGGGTCTTCGTCGGCGACGATGGCGATCAGGTCGAAGCCGCGGCCGATGTGCTCGACCGTGAACTCGAAAGTTTTCCCCTTGTGGCCTACGGCCGGACCCCGCAGATGAGCCGCGTCCTGGAACTCACCAACGGCCCCTGCGTCGGCTATGTCCAGTGGCCCACCGACGGGATCGAATTCTGGCGCAGCTTCGAAGCGCTCGAAAAACGTATTCCGCTCCGCTCGGAAGCCGCCCAGGTCGCCGCTCGCGCCCGGCGCATGCTCGCGGTCCTCACCGATCGCGAACGCGAAATCGCGGAAGGCATCTCGCAGGGGCTGTCGACCAAGGAAATGGCCGAACCGCTCGGCATCAGCCCGCGCACCATCGAGGTGCACCGCGGCAATATCCTCGCCAAACTCGACGCGCGGAATATGGCGGGGCTGGTGCGGCTCGTGGTTGAATCGGAACTGTCGACGGCCAGCTGACCCGCCGGGCGGGGAGGGGCTGTTACGCCGCTGAATCCAGAACGGCGAGTTCCACCGTTCCGCTTCCCGGGCCGATCAGCCCGAGTTCCGTCGCCGCAGCGCGGCTCACATCGATGACCCGGCCACCATGGAAGGGGCCCCGGTCGTTGATGCGGACCGTCACCGTTTTTCCGTTACGCGGGTTGGTGACTTCGACCAGGCTGCCGAACGGAAGCGTCCGATGCGCTGCCGTCATCGCGTTCATGTCGAACTTTTCGCCACTGGCGGTGGGCCGACCATGGAAGCGGCGGCCGTAATAGGAAGCGACCCCACCCCCGATCGACGTAGCGACAGGCGATGCATCGACGGGTGGATCGATATGCGACAGGTCGATGGCATTGGCCGCCGGTGCCGGCGCAGTCGGAAGCGCCGTGCGCGCGACCAGATTGGCGTCGAACGCGGCACTGGCGGTCGCGGTGTTGGCGTTCTCACGCGGCTGAGCCGCGGTTGCGGGCAGCGCAAGGGCTGCAAGAAGTACTATGCTGCGAAGCGCGCGATTGGCCATAATTCTGGACCTCCCGTTCGGTTCCGGCGTCTATACGGGAGCCTTTCGCAGGAGTCCTTAACACGGCAGCCAACTGCCCCATTCGTGCCACAGTTCATCGTAGATCGGGAACGACGATGCGCTTTCCTACCGTATTTCGTGGCTGATAGGGGCGACGGATACCAAAGCTGGTTCCATGATTCCCGCTCCCATTTTCCGGTCGCGGCAAAGCAAATGGGGCCGGCATTGCTGCCGACCCCACTCTCACCGATGCGTGGTCATGTCCGAAGACGAGAACTTGGCATCCGATGTTTTCCCTTCTGAGCATCCGAAGATGTTCGTCCGGTTCTGTCACCGGCGCTCGCACCGGCATCCGGTTCCGTCCGGCGGCCTACCCGGTCGAGTGCGCCAGATCCGAAGATCCTCGCTTCTGTCCCAGGCCGGCCAGCGATGGGCGGCACCGAGATCGCGCTTCCCATAATGGTCGTTCGCTTTCATCTGCGTCAGGGATCCAGTCCGAAGACCTTTTCGTCTGATGCTTCATCAGCAGACGACCGGTTGGCGGGATCCATAAAAGAAGTTTTCTGCGCTCCGTCATCGACCCACTTGCGTCAGACCGAAGTCTTCAGCACGTCAGTCTCTGGAAACACATGGACAGCTTCTTCCATGTCTTCCCGGTTTGGATATTCTCCGTAATTTCAAGCCGTTAGGCTCTCAATTTCGGCGAATGTCCGTGCCGTTCCGATGACTTGAAGCTGCTCCCGATGCAGTGATTCGTCCAGCGTGCAAGGCGCGAGTTATCCACTTTCCCCAGATTTGCTTGTGGAGGAAGGTGGATAACCAAACGCTTTATCGCAAAATCATAATGTCAGAGGGTGTGGCGGCGTAATATTACACTGCCTTGAGCTCTTGTTAGCGTAATTACCGATCGCGTTTTGCGAGAAGGCGAAGACGCAGAGCATTGAGCTTGATGAAGCCTTCGGCGTCTTTCTGGTCATACGCGCCCGCGTCATCTTCGAAGGTCACATGGGCTTCGGAATAAAGCGAGTTGGCCGATTTGCGCCCGACGACCATCGCATTGCCCTTGTAGAGCTTCAGGCGAACAGTGCCCGATACCTTTTCCTGACTGAGGTCCACTGCGGCCTGCAGCATTTCACGCTCAGGACTGAACCAGAGGCCATTGTAGACCAGTTCGGCATAGCGCGGCATCAGCTCGTCCTTGAGATGTGCGGCGCCCCGGTCGAGCGTGATCTGCTCGATGCCGCGGTGGGCCCGGGCATAGATCTCTCCGCCGGGCGTTTCGTACATTCCCCGGCTCTTCATCCCGACAAAACGGTTCTCGACCAGATCGAGGCGGCCGATGCCATGTTTGCGGCCCAGATCGTTGAGCGCTGCGAGCAGCGTTGCAGGGCTCATCGCCTCGCCGTTCAAGGCGGTGCCATCGCCTTTTTCAAAGTCTATAGTGATGTATTCGGGCGTATCGGGCGCATCTTCCGGATGGTCGGTGCGCGAGTAGACATAATCCGGGGTTTCCTCCCACGGATCCTCGAGCACTTTGCCTTCAGACGAGGTATGAAGAAGGTTCGCGTCGGTCGAAAATGGGCTTTCACCGCGCTTGTCCTTGGGCACGGCGATCTGGTGCGCTTCCGCCCATGCGATCAGCGCGGTCCGGCTCGTGAGGTCCCATTCGCGCCAAGGAGCGATGACCTTGATGTCAGGATCAAGCGCGTAGGCCGAGAGTTCGAACCGGACCTGGTCGTTGCCCTTGCCGGTCGCCCCGTGGGCGATTGCGTCCGCTCCGGTTTCATGAGCGATTTCGACGAGGCGCTTCGAGATGAGCGGGCGGGCGATGCTCGTACCGAGGAGATAGTCGCCTTCGTAACGGGCATTTGCCCGCATCATCGGAAAGACGAAATCACGCACGAACTCTTCACGCAGATCTTCGATGAAAATATGCTGGTCCGGAATACCCATCGCGCGTGCTTTTTCACGCGCAGGCTCGATTTCCTCACCCTGACCAAGGTCTGCAGTAAAGGTGACCACTTCCAGTCCGCGCTCTACCTCGAGCCATTTGGCGATGACGGAAGTATCCAGACCACCGGAGTAGGCGAGGACGACGCGTTTGATATCGGACATGGGGGCACCTTGCTGTTACGCGCGCGCCGCTAGCAGGGGGAGGGGGCGCTAGGCAATCGTTTCACGCTTTGCCCGTCTAAAGCTGAAATGCTCACACGCTTCATGGGCGTGCGCCAGCATCAGCGCAATTGACTGTCCTTGCTTCCCCGGCGGTTGATGCCCGAACTGCGCGCGTTCGCATCACGGCCAGACTGGCAGGCAACGCACCGCTTGACGCCGGGTAGGGCTTCGCGGCGTTTCTCGGGAATCTCCTCCCCACATTCAACGCACCACCGCTCGCTTTCGCCCACCGGCAGACGTGCACGTGCTGCGCTCACCGCGTCGGACACGGTGTCGTCGATCTGGTCCTGTACGGCGCCATCGCGCGCCCAACCGCCTGCCATGAAAGCTCTCCTTCCCTTACAAAGGTAGGAAAGAAAACGAGATAATCAAATCAGGGGAGGCAGGCGTATTACTCGGCAGCTTCGCGCAAAGCCGGATCGAGATGCCATTGTGGCACATTCCCCTCGTCGGCGGCCCGGAGCCGTGCGCTTTCCGCTTCCAGATATTCGCGGGTCATCGGAATGGCTTCGCGATCCTTCACATACTGGATTTGCCAATTGACCATATTGCCGTGCCGAAAGCTCTGCTCTGCCCCAGCCAAATAGAATAACCACATGCGATAGAAGCGTTCGTCGTACAGTTCGACGATCTCTTTTTCATGAAGGACGGTGCGATTGTACCATTCTTCCAGAGTGTGACTGTAATGGAAGCGCATCGCTTCGACGTCCGTTACCTCCCAGCCGAATTTCTCGCTCTGGCTCACGAGTTCGGAGAGGGCCGGAATGTAACCGCCGGGGAAGATGTACTTGCGCGTCCATTTGTCGGTAAATCCGGGAGGGCCTGCGCGGCCACAGCAGTGGCTCATCATGACGCCCTTGGGCGCCAGCAGACGTGCGGTGTGTTCGAAGAACTGCGGGTAATGCGGCGTGCCGACATGTTCGAGAAGGCCGACCGAACTGATCCGGTCGAAGCTTCCGGTAACGTCACGATAATCCATCAATTCGAAACGCACGCGGTCAGCCAGGCCAGCTTTTTCGGCCCGCTCCTTGCAGAAAGCGATCTGGTCCGGCGCGAGAGCGACGCCGGTGACTTCCACATCGTAATGGCGTGCAAGGTAGAGCGCGAACCCACCCCAGCCGCACCCGATATCGAGAATTCGCTGGCCCGGTTGCACGTACATCTTGGCGGCTAGATGCGCCTTCTTGTCGAGCTGTGCTTTCTCGAGCGAGGTCGTGGCCGGATCGCCACGGTAATAGGCCATGGTGTACTGGCGGTCCTCGTCGAGGAAACGCTCGTAAAGTTCACGAGTGAGATTGTAGGTGTGTTCGGCGTTCTTGCGCGCCTTGTCGCGCGGATTGAGGCTGTCGACTGTCGCGAGCAGTTTCTGGGCAGCCTTGCGCAGCGGTCCCTGCGGTTTCAGCGCCCGTTCGCCATCACCTTTGGCATTCTTGGTCACGAAGAGGACAAGGTCGCGAATATCGTGCGGCTCTTCGACATGAAGCCATCCCCACATGAAAGCCTCGCCCGCGCCGACCTGAGGGTAGCGGGCAATGTGATTGGCTGCTTTCTTGTCGGTCAGGCAGATGTGCAGGGGGGGCTCGCCTTCTGAAGCGGAACCGTACTCATAGGTCGCGCCATCGTAATCGGTGACGACCATCCGGCCCTGCTTGATCGCGGCTTTCAAAAATTTATCGAGCAGCCACATCTGAGGCGATCTCCCTTGTCTGAATTAAAGACGTCTGTGGGGCACCGGGGGAGGGCAAGTCAATCGAAGCGGGATCGCGGAGCAGGACGGTGCAGCAAAGCCAAGGTCGATCAGATGCCCGCGTACCACTGGTATCCGGCGCGGTCTTCCCAGTAACCGCCTTTGCCGAGGCCCACATCGTCGAGACTGGCGACGGCTTCGATCCCCGTCAGATATTTCGCGTGCTTGTAACCAAGCTGTCGTTCGATCCGCATCCTGAGCGGGGCTCCGTTGCGCACCGGAAGCGCCTGACCATTCAGCGAGTGAGCGATGATGGTTTGCGGGTGGTACGCATCGATCAAATCGACGCTTTCGTAATAATCGCCGCCGTTCAGATTATCGGCGCAGCGAAAGATCACGAACCTGGCATCGTCCCGCAATTCGGCAGCGTCGAGCAGAACAGAGAGTTGCGGCCCGGTCCACTGGCCGATCGCGCTCCAGCCTTCCACGCAATCGTGGCGGGTGATCTGGGTGCGCTGGGGAAGCTTGCGGATGTTCTCGAGGCTCAGGCTGAGCGGATTTGCGACCAGCCCGGTCACTTCGAGGCGCCAGTTGGCAAAGCCTTCCTCGACATGACGGGGATAGTCGCCGTTTTGCGGATCTGTCGAGCCATTGCCGCGAAAGAAGGGCGAGATGGCGCTGGCCGGATATTCCGGAGCGAGAGCATCGCGGCTCGTCAGCAGGCGCTGGGCATTCTTGTGCCAACTGTCGGCGGCGTCCAGAACCGCCTTGCCCGCGTTCGTTTCGGCTATCCGGTTGCATCCGGCGACCAGAGCCGCGCCCGCAGCGACGAGGAAATTGCGACGCTTCATGCCTGGCGCCCTCCCGTAATCATGTCTTGCATCTGGCGGATGGGTCCGGAAAGAATGACCAGCAAAACGTGCACGATAAAGAACCCGGCGATCGCGAAAGCGAAGATGAAGTGCAGGCTCCGGGCCGACTGTCGTCCACCCAGAAGGTCTACCAGCCATCCGAAGGTCGGCTCCATACCGGGGCTGATGGAGATGCCGGTGAAGATCATCATCGGCAGAAACACACCCAGGACGAGGCCATAGGCGAGTTTCTGGAGGAAATTGTACTTCCCTTCGTGATGATAGAAATTGAGCTTGAGATGTTCGACGACATCGCGCCAGATTGCGGAAGGTCGCCATTCCCTGCGTTTCGTGACGATATCGCGTTTGAAATGGCGATTGACCATCATCGCGATCCACATGAACAGCAGCCCCAATGCGAAAGGCCATGCCGTCAGAATGTGCCAGTCCCGCGCAACGGCCAGGCTGTAATACCCCGGTATCGTCATCCAGTCGGGAAAGCGCGGCACCATAAGCCATGCCTGACTGGCTTCGAAGCCCCAATCGCCCCAGTACAGCCGACGATGCGCGTTCGAGATCGTCAGTCCCGACATGAACAGGACGACCACGCACAGCAGATTGAGCCAATGCCAGAGCCGCGTGCTGAGGGCGTGTCGTTTCATGCGTGCCGTTCCTCCCGGGCAAGGTAGATTACGTCGCGTGGCTGGGAGAGCAGGTGCTGCCCGCTGTCGCAATATAGCGTCTGTCCGCTGGCGAGATGACCTTGCGCGAGGAAAAGGGCGGCCTGCGCCACCTCGTCCTGGCCCGTCTTGCGCTTCAGCAGGTTCATGCGGTGGGAGATTTCGGTTTCCTCTTCGCGCTGATCGTGACTGGCAAGAATGGCGCCGGGGGCAAGGGCATAAACCCGGTCGTCCGGCTTGGCGGCGCCCATGGCCAGCATCGGGACCGTCGATGCCAGCGCGTGCTTGCTCATCGTGTAGCTGAAGAAATCCGGGTTGGGATTGGCGATCTTCTGATCGGTAATCTGGATCACGCAGCGTCCGGCGACTGCACGTGCCGAGCGCAGATAGGCCTGCGCCATGAGGGCGGGGGTGCGAGCGTTGATCTGCATCGTGCGTGCATTCGTGCCAGGATCGAGAAAGGTTACATCGTCGGCTTCGAAAATGGCCGCGCAATTGACCAGTGCCGCCCAATCGGACAGGCGGGCGCTCAGATCGGTTATCATCTGCGCAGTGGCCGCGTCATCTGCGAGATCGCACTGCACCGTTTCGGCCGAGGGGAGACTGTCCGCCAGCGCTGCGGCGTCTTCCCGCGAGGTTCCGTAATGGATCACCACATGCCATCCGGCATGGCCGAATGCCCGCGCGATCGCCGCGCCGATACGTTTCGCGCCTCCCGTTACGAGAACTGCTGGCCTGGCATCACTCATCGCCGCCGACCATAGCGGCACGCCCGGCAAAGAAAAGGCGCGCCGCCACCGATGGTTCGGTAGCGGCGCGCCGCGAGACCGGTTTCCCGATCAGATCCGGCGATTAGCGGCAGCTCAGGCTGCCCCTGTCGATTTCGCGACCGACAACGCCGCCGACGACACCGCCGAGGATCGCGCCGAGGGTACGATCACCGCGGCCGGCGATTTCGTGGCCGGCAAGGGCGCCGACGCCTGCACCGATAACGAGGCCGGTAGTGCCGTTATCGCGCTTGCAATAATAGCGACCGTCATTGCCGCGCCACATGCGGTCACGGCGGCTGATGCGGCGGGGTTCGTAGTAACGGCCGCGATCGTCATAGACCCGGCCACGGCCGCCACGATAACGACGGTCACGGTCGTGCAGGGCCGCCACGGTCGTGGTCGGGGCAGACGTTTCAACCAAGGCGCTTGCCGAAGTGAAAGGGGCGGGTGCAATTTCGACAGCGGCGGCTGGAGCGGCGATTGCTGCCAGCGAACCTGCGGCGATACCAAGGGCGATCCTGTTCATCTGAAATCTCCTCATTCGTGATTTGTGTGTGGATGACGCTCGAAATCGCCAGAGGCTCCACAACGTCCGATGAACGATCTGTTGTCCCGCCAAAAACGCGATGAGCCGAGCCAAAACACAGGACCAGCCGCTGGTTTTCAGAGCTTTCGGGAAAGGGAAAGGCGTACTGCTTCGCTCAGCTTTTCGAGCATGCAAATCTCCTCGAGCTGGTCTGGCGCGGGCTTGAAGGAAGGATCGTACAGCGCCGCGAAGAGGCGTGCCACGTTCCAGTCCGTCTTGCCTTCATCGACCTTCGTCAAATGATCGCCTGCCTGCGCGATGCCTTCTTCGATGACGCGGTAGTACCAGCCGCTGATGTGCGTCTTTACGATATGCGCGACCATGCCTTTCCGGCCGAAGCGATGTTCGATCTTCCAGCATGGTTTGCGGGGTTGGCTGACCTCCAGCAGGGCTTCGCCAAGCCGGAAACGGTCACCGATGCGCACGTCGGTTTCGACGAGGCCCGTAGCCTCGATGTTCTCCCCGAAGGCGGAGGGACCTGACAGCAGATCGTGACCGCCGAGCCATTCGGCCCATGCGGAATAGTGGTCGTGAGGATAGTGATGCACGGCCATATCGGGGCCGCCATGGTGCCTGGTGTCGGCAACCATGTCCCCTTCGAGCCCGAAGCGGCGGATCATGACCGGACCCTCCGCAGGCCGCTTGTCGATCGCACTGAGTTCGGCGCCGTTGAAAGGCCGGGGCTGGCCCGTACACAAGGCTTCGACCACAATCGTCATGCGCAATCCCTCATCCGTCCCGATGGTTCGAGACCCGCACGGTAATAGACATGGACCACATGGACCACAGTCCAGGGCACAAAAATGTCAGCTTGCGAAAGGCCCGGGAACGCGCAGTTTTCCTGAGGGTCCGGGAGTGCCATCCGCCCGTTTCAGCACAGGAGAGGGGTGTAGGAAAGCGCTTAGATCCATAGAGGATCAGGACGGGCGCCGGGTCGTCAAGGCCATCCAGTCGCGCGGTGTTCCATCTGCGCCTTGTCCGGGGAAGATTTCCACACCCTCTATGGCGAAGCCGGCGTTGTAATAGCTGTCTTCGAGCCATTGCGGGTCGGGGAAATTATGTAATCGTCCGAGCAGATCGCGACCTTCGCCATTCCCGAGTTTGTAGCTTGCGAAGTGCCACCCACCGGGACGCAGCGCCCGGCGGATTACTGTTAGCAGGGTCGGTAGATCGGACCGTGCGACATGAAGCAGGCAAGCATTGGCCCATACCGCGTCATAATCGTCATCTGCCATGAGCTCGTCGAAACGCATCACCCGCGCACTGACGCCATAATGCTCGTTAGCTTTTGCGACCATTTCAGGGGTGCCGTCTGTCGCATCGACATCGAACCCGCGCTCCATCATCCGCGCAGCGTCGCATCCGGCGCCGCAGCCAAGTTCCAGAACCCTTGCGCCAGATTTCAGGCAATCGAGGAATGCGTCCAGATGTCGGCTCGGCTTCTGAGCGTAGTCGCGCGTGTATTGCGGTGCGTTGGCACGGTAAAACGCGAGTGTGGCCGGATCAGCAGTAATCCCAACCTCCAACTTCAGTACGACCAAACCGCACTCCCGCGGCAGTGGCCAGCAAGTTGATTTCAGGCCGGCGCGGTTGCTTCCAATGCTTCGGCCGCTTCGCGGTCGCGCTGGGCGCGGCTTTTCTTTTCTGCGGCGGTCTTGAGCTGGCCGCAGGCCGCGTCGATGTCGCGTCCGCGCGGGGTGCGAACGGGTGCGCTGATGCCGTGTTCGAACACGATTTCGGAGAAGCGCTTCACCCGTTCGGGCGTCGAACATTCGTAGGGCGCGCCGGGCCAGGGATTGAAGGGGATGAGGTTCACCTTCGCCGGCAGTTTGTAATGCTTCAGCAGGCGAACAAGTTCGTGCGCATGCTCGTCGGTGTCGTTCTTGTCCTTGAGCATGACATATTCGAAGGTGATACGGCGCGCATTCGACGCGCCCGGATAGGCGGCGCAGGCTTCGAGCAATTCGTCGATGCCGTATTTCTTGTTGAGCGGCACGATCTCGTCGCGGATTTCCTTGGTTACCGCGTGGAGCGAAACCGCCAGGTTCACGCCGATTTCTTCCCCGCAGCGTTCCATTGCCGGGACGACACCGCTGGTCGAGAGCGTGATGCGCCGTTTCGACAAAGCCAGGCCTTCGCCATCCATGACGAGCTTGAGGGCACCTTTGACATTGTCGAAATTATAAAGCGGTTCGCCCATTCCCATCATCACGATGTTGGTCAGCAGCCTGCCATCGGAGGTGTATTGGGCGCTGTCTTCTTCCACTTCGAGACCCGCCATCGAACCCTTGGGCCATTCGCCCAGTGCGTCGCGTGCCAGCATGACCTGGCCGACGATTTCACCCGGAGTGAGATTGCGCACGAGGCGCATCGTCCCGGTGTGGCAGAAGCGGCAGTTCAGAGTGCAACCCACCTGGCTCGATACGCAAAGCGTGCCGCGGTCGGCATCGGGGATGAAGACCATTTCGAATTCATGGCCGTCCGACGTCCTGAGCAGCCACTTGCGCGTGCCGTCGGTCGAATGCTGGGCTTCGACCACGTCAGGCCGGCCGATAAAGAAGCGTTCGGCAAGCCATGGGCGCATGGTCTTGGCGATATCGGTCATCGCTTCGAAATCGGTCACGCCGCGATGGTAGAGCCAGTGGAAGACCTGCTTGGCACGCAGTTTCGCCTGCTTGGCGTCGAGGCCCGCTTCGTCGAAAAGTTCGCGAATACGGTCCTTGGGCAGACCGATCAGGTCCACGCGACCGTCTTCGCGTGGCGTGATGTCACGCTCGACGGGAACCGGGTCGATCTGCCCGGGGATGCTCATCAGTGTCGTCTGGGTCATGGGAGCGCCCCATATAGAGTGTGGAGGGCGATTTGGCCACATTGAAGAATTGCGCGAAAATTACGGACACCGAGCAGGGTTCCGACAGGTGAACGCTTTCACTCCGCAACGGGAGAACGGTACGCAAATTTCTGCGTTTCATCCCGAGAGGTACACGCCCGGTCCGTAATAATGTGTCCCTAATGCAACATATTCTTGTTGTGTTACGTTAATGAAACTCGCCAGCGGAACCACCGTTTTCCTAGTCCACGCGATGCAAAAATCGCGGGTTAAAAAACGGAGTATATAATGAACAAGACAACAGCTCTTCTCGTCGCAGGAACCATCGCCGGCATGTCGGCCCCAGCCATGGCGCAGAGCACCGATGGCCAGTTCACCGGCTTTCGTGCAGGTGTGACCGCGGGTTACGACGCCGTACAGGCCGGTAGCAGCGTCGACATCGACAACGAGCCGAACAACAACGACCAGTCGATCGACGGTCTCGCCTATGGCGTGGTCCTCGGTTACGACGTGGACCTTGGCGGCGCGGTTGTCGGTGTGGAAGGTGAATACACCGACTCGACGGCGAGCACCAACTTCGACGACGGCGATTTCGAAGGCTTTGGGCTGGGTGAAGTCGACGCTGGCCGCGATCTCTACATCGGCGCGCGCGTCGGTGCCAAGATTGCACCCGATGCCCTGCTGTACGCAAAGGGCGGTTACACCAATGCCAAACTGAACATCCTCAGCGACTATGGCACGGTCGAAACCGATCGCGACTTCAAGCTGGACGGCTGGCGCGCAGGTGCAGGTGTTGAATATGCCGTCAACCCGAACACCTACGTGAACCTCGAATATCGTTATTCGAACTACAGCGACGCGAACATCGAATTCGCCGACGGCAGCACCAGCCGCAACTTCGATGTCGACCTTGACCGCCACCAGGTCATGGCAGGCGTCGGCATGCGCTTCTAAGCCATTGCGCCATTAAGAAGGGGCCGGGGAGCTTGGTGCTCTCCGGCCCTTTTTTGTCAGCGTCGCGAACAGGAAAGCGTTGCTGCATCCATAGCTGTGGCCGCGCCGGACAGGGAATAGCTGTCGGAGAAGCGACGGCCGTTGGTGCCGGTAGCGCGGACAGTCATGCGGCTGGCCGAACGCATCGCTGCAACGATAGCGGCATCCATCTTGCGGTCTTCGGCCCAGGCATCGCCGCCGCCGCCGGTCAGCTGGAAACTCTTGGTGCCGATGGAAAGCGTAATGCGGGGCCGCTGCGCGAGCTGGCGCGAGAGGCGGAAATGAACCTGCCCGCGGATATTCTGACGCGGCCAGGTACCGATGGTGGCGAAGGGTTCAAAATCGCGACGCCCGCGGCTGTCTTCCGGCATCGCGATGGCATAACACCGCGGTAGCGAGGGATCGCGAAATGCCCCCCAGTCGGAAAACACGCCGAGGCTGTCCTTCGCTGCGAGAGGCGCAGCCAAGGTAAGCGCGGCGACTGCGATCAGTTTACGCATATGCGATCGCAACGATTTCCCATTCCTTCGCGCCGCCGGGCAGATTGACGTTGCGCAGATCGCCGACCGACGCGCCTTTCAATGCCCGGGCGAGGGGAGACGACCAGCCGATGCGCCCGGAGCTGGCGTCCTGTTCATCGTCACCGACAAGGGTGACGACCCGTTCGTTATCATCCTCGTCCGCCAGAGTGACGGTGGCCCCGAAAAAAGCCCGTGACTTGTCGGGCTGTTCGACGGGGTCGATGACCCGCGCGGTCTTCATCCGGCGTGCAAGGTGCGACAGTTCGCGATCGATTTCGCGCATGCGCTTGCGCCCGTAGAGATAATCGCCGTTTTCGCTGCGGTCGCCATTGCCCGCCGCCCAGCTGACTATTTCGACGATTTCAGGCCGTTCGGTGCCAAGAAGATGGTCGTAACGGGCCTTCATCGCGGCATAGCCAGCGGGCGTAACGGGATTGGATTTGGGCTGCATGGGCTTGCGCCCTAGCGCAAATCAGCGGCGCAGGTAATTCCCGATATCGCGTTCATAGCTGGACGATTTGTCCGGATGCATGTTGGCATAGCTGACCGCGTTTCCGATCACGCGCATGACATAATAGCGCGTTTCGAAATTGGACGGGATCTGTTCGATCCAGGTAACCCAGTCGACCGAACCATTGCGCGGATCGCCATTGGCCGCGAGCCACTGGTTCACTCGCCCCGGGCCTGCATTATACGCTGCGATGGCCAGGGGGTAGGCGCCGCCGTAACGGTCCATCAGGCGGGCGAAGTGCGCATCGCCGAGACGGATATTGTAGCTCGGGTTGGCGGTAAGGTCCGCCGACATGTAGCTGACCCCGATCTTCCCCGCTTCTTCGCGTGCGGTTCCGGGCATCAGCTGCATCATCCCGCGCGCACCGGCATGGCTCACACGGTTGCGGTCAAATTCGCTTTCCTGCCGGGCGATGGCATGAACCATGGTCCAGTTCGCGCCCGAATGGGTCTGCACGGTCGGATAGCCGAGGCGTTCGAAGCCCTTGAAGCCGTGTTCGCCCGCCACGAGGCCTGCGACGACGGCCATTTCGTCCATACCGGTCTGTTCAGCGAGCTGACCGACGAGAGCCATTTCGCCGGGCGTGTCCGCCTTTTGGGCAATGGCTTCGAAGAAGGCCCGTTCGGTCCGCCAGTCGCGCCGATTGCGGGAAATCGCCCGCAGCGCACCGGTCAGCGGATCGGCTTCGAAAGCAGCGCGTTCGGCCGAACTGGCAGCGGGGACATTGGCGAATGTGGGCATGGGCCGGCCAAGCTCGCTGAGGGCGAGCTGTCCGTAATACCAGTCCGGATATTCGGCGGCCATTTCCCAGTAACGCTGGGCACCGGCACGATCACCGGCGCGGGACGCGGCGCGGCCGGCCCAATAGAACCCTTTCGAACGGGTCAGCGGCGTCTTGGCCGCAGTACCGTAGCGGTAGAACAGCGGCGCGGCCTGGGCGCCGTCACCCATCGACCACAGTGCCTTCGTACCGCCGAGCCACATGAGATCGGTATATTTGTCGCGCAGCGTGAAGGAGCCGTCCGAAATGTCCGTGCCGGGGGCGAAGACATCGTCGATTTTCGACGCGATGCTGACAGCCTGCGCGGAACCCGCGCTCTTGGCTACGGCCAGGGCTTCGCTGACGAATTGCGTACCATCGAAGGCAGGCGCCGCAAAGGATGCGCGGGTCGAGAGCAGGTTGACCGCTTCGTAGGGCTGGCCCGAATTGCGATAGTAGCGGGCAAGATTGTAAACGTAACCGGCGTCGTTCATCGCGTTGGGGGGAACCGGCACGCCTGCCTGCGACGGCGTGCTGCCCTGAAGCATGGCGAGCCGTGCCTGCGCGGTCGGACGATAGGCGGGCGATACGCGCACGATATGGCGCGAGGCGGCTTCATAATTGCCCTGCCACAAAAGCGCATCCATCCGCGCGTCCTGATCTTCGGGCGCGAAACGCGCGCCGAACAGGCCCTGCATGTAGAGTTCTGCCGGGCCGCTCATCGTGCCGCCACGCCATGCTTCGCGTGCCACCTCCAGCGCTTCGGGACGATCCAGCGACGCAAGCGCCAGGGCGTAACGTGCCTTGCCGCTATTGGTGAGGGGCGGGTGCCGGTCGAAGAAGGAGACGAGCGTCTGCGGAGACGGCGCATCGCGATCCAGCGCAGCTTCCGCCCGCCGCTGGAGCAGGTCCTGCTTGGGGAAATCGGGATAGCTGTTGATGAAGCCCGCGTAGGAAGAGAAGGGCAGGTTTTCCTGACTTGTCAGATATTCCCACTGGCCGACCGCCTGATCGAGGCTGCCCGGCTGCTGCGCAACAAGGCTGGTGCGCGCATTGTCCTGCGCCTGAGAGATTGAAGGGAATGCCAGCGAAGTGCCGAGCACAAGTGCGAGAGTGAAAACTGTTTTACTGCCCATGCTGGACATAGTGCCCGGCCCCTCCTTATCAGGCGCTGAATGAATTATGGCGCGTGCCGCCAAAAACTGCCTTGTTTCATATCTCTAACGCAGGACTCACGTAAATGTTTTCAGGCTCGATTCCGGCTCTGGCGACTCCTTTTCGCGACGGATCGTTCGACGAGGCCGCTTTTCGCAAGCTCGTCGACTGGCAGATCGATAACGGGAGCAAGGGATTGGTGCCCTGCGGCACAACGGGCGAGGCATCGACCCTGTCGAATGCAGAGCATCACCGGGTGATCGAAGTCTGCATCGAACAGGCGGCCGGGCGCGTCCCGGTGATTGCCGGCTGCGGTTCCAACGACACGCGCAATGCGCTGCTGCACATGCAGTTTTCGAAGAAGGCGGGGGCCGCGGCCGGACTGTGCGTCGCGCCCTATTACAACCGGCCGAGCCAGGCGGGCCTTATCGCCCATTTCAGCTTTCTTGCAGAAAACAGCGACCTGCCGATCGTTCTCTACAATGTTCCCGGCCGGACGGTGACGGATATCGAGGACGAAACGGTCGTCGAACTGGTCCGCAAATACCCCGATCGGATCGTGGCCATCAAGGATGCGAGCGGCGACCTTTCGCGCGTCGCGGATCACCGGATGGGGATCGGGCGCGAGTTCTGCCAGCTATCGGGCAATGACGAATTGTGGCTGCCGCATTCGGCCGCAGGCGGATCCGGATGTATTTCGGTAACCGCCAATGTCGCCCCGGCGCTGTGCGCGGAATTCCACGATGCCATCGCAGCGAACGAGCTGGTCAAGGCGCGGGAGCTCAACGACCGGCTGTTCCCCTTGCACTATGCGATGTTCTCCGATGCCAGCCCGGCACCGGCGAAATATGCGCTCAGCCGGGTGCACGACTGGTTTTCGCCCGATGTCCGCCTGCCGCTGTGCAATGCCAGCGAGGCGAGCCGCAAGGCAGTGGACGAGGCGCTCGAGATTGCAGGCCTGATCTAGAGCACTTCGTCTTCGTCGAGCAATGGCGCGGCGGGGAAGGGCGGATCGCTGACCGCCAGCGCTTCGACGATACTGTCGGAATGCTCGCCCGCGTGATTGAGCGCGTCGACTTCGGCGATATGGAATAGCGCATCGCCCTGATTGACGATCGGGAGCGTGGCATGTCCGATGATCACGCCGTCCGATGGGCTGACGAGCTTGATCGGGTCCTCTCCGAAGAGGCCGCCGACGAATGCCAGCGGTTCGCCCTTGCGCACGGCGTCGCCCGATTTGTGGATGCGGCGACTGACCCCGCCGCGCGGGGCGCGGACCCAGCTTGAGCGGTTGGACCGCAGCGGCACATGGACATCTTCCAGGCCATCTTCCGCATCGATCATCCCGATATGGGCAAGCACCCGCAGAACGCCCGCCACGCCGACATTGAGCGCGAAACGGTCGAAGCGAAGGGCTTCGCCTGCCTCCAGCAGGAGCATGGGCGTCTCGCGTTCGTGGGCAAGGGCGCGCATCGAACCGGGCCGCAGGGGGCTTTCTATGATGATGGGCGCGCCGAATGCCATGGCGAGTTCCGACAGATAGGGGCTGCCAGAGGCAATGCGTATCTGCGGCAAATTGTAGCGATGGACCGCCGCCGAATGAATATCGATGCCCAGCGAACAGCGATCGATGACATTGGTGAGGAAGCAGTGGGCCAGCTGAGCGGCCAGACTGCCATGCTCCGCGCCGGGGAAGCTTCGATTGAGATCGCGCCGGTCGGGCAGATAACGGCTGTGCGCGGCAAAACCGTATATGTTGACGGCAGGCGCAAAAATGATCGTCCCCGCCAGCATTTCGGGCGACAGGCGTTCGAGCAATCGCTGGATCACGGTTGTGCCGATGATCTCGTCACCGTGAATGGCAGCGCTGACGAAAACGCAGGGCCCGCGCCGCGCGCCGTGCATCACGCGAAGGGAAAGAGCGGAATTCAGTCCCGTCACCTGCTGACTGACGGGAATGGCAATGGTCGCCTGCGTCCCCGGCGCAATCCGGCTTTCGTGAATGATGAAAGGTTCTGCGGAAGTTTCGGCGTTCATCTGCCTAATCGTCACAACGGCCAGCACCTTGGCAAGCGAAAAGCGTGGTCGGGCTGTTCCAAATGAGGGCGCATGCCACCTTGCCCGCGCCAACCAGCCACCATCCGGATATCTTTAATCAGCCGGGTTATGCTTCTCCACAAATCCGACCGCCGCTTCGAGCATTTGCAGACGTGTCGATGACAGTGAAAGCCAATGGTCTTCGCCCTGCAACGTTACCAATTCGAACGGTTTGCCGGCATCCTTCAGGGCATCTGCCATCTTGTGGGAATGCGAGTAAGGTACGACCGTGTCATCAAGTCCGTGAATTAGCAGAACAGGTGCATCGGCGCGTTGGGCCAGGCGGCGAGGTGAGACTTCGTCCCAGCGCTCCTTCGGTCCAAGTTGGTCCAGGAGGGACGATTTCGTAATTCGTAAGCCACCCGACGCGCGGTAATCTTCGTTATACATCGCGCGAATGTCGCTAACGGGGGCGACAGCTACCGCGCACCGATACAGATCCTGTTGAACAGTGACTCCGGCGAGAGCAGTATATCCGCCGTAGCTAGCCCCCACAATACAGGCGCGCTTGGGATCTACGAGGCCCTGTTTTGCCAATTCAGCCAAGCCGTCCGAAATATCGGTCTGCATTTTACGACCCCATTCACCGTAACCGGCAAGCTTGAAGGCCTGGCTTCGATTGGTGGACCCACGGAAATTGGGCTGGAATACTGCATATCCTCGGGATGCAAACGCCTGTGCCCACCAGTCGAACTGCAGGCGATCACTACTGTGCGGGCCGCCGTGAGGCAATAAAACAACTGGGAGGTTCCTGGCTTCGCGACCTGGCGGCAACGTGAGAATGCCATCCATCTCAAGCCCGTCCGAAGCTGCGAAGGGGAAGGTGGAAATCGTCCCGACCTGCTTTGGTCCAAGGGACTGCCGTTCGTAGGCAATCGCATCGGCTTTGCCTGTGGCGAGGTTGACTACGAACCACGAACCGCTGTCGAGATTGCCACTGGTTCGAACCAGAACTTTTTTGAAGTCAGGTGTCCAGTCGACCATTCGCATATCGAAACCGGCAAAGGCCTTCTTGATTTTTTCTGCAGATTTCTGGAGCTCTTCGACTGCGAAAACCGGTTCGTCGTCGCTGTTTAGATAACCGGCGATCTGACCGTTCGTTTTGTCGAAGTATAAGCGCTTTATGTCCGTATCTTCGAGGAAGGGCTTTGGCTGCCCGCCTGACATTGGAATTTCATACCAATGCGCAATGTTTTCGCTGTCTCGTGCCGCATAGACTATGTTCTGACCGCCATGCGACAAGCCGACGAGGCCAACTCTGCCATTGCGTTCGTTGCCGGTAGCGATGGTCGACCCCTCCGGCCCCGAGAGATGCCAATCTCCGTTGGTCATGCTGACGTCCAAGGTCGCAGCAACCTTTCCATTCCCATCGACGAGCCAATCGCGGTCCATACCTTCGCGAGGAGCACTCGCTATCCGTTTGGCGCGGTTTTCCTTGGTATCGACTTGATAGAGAAAAGGTCTGCCATGATCCCAGGTGAAATCATTTCCAAAACTCGAACCTTTTTTCAGTTCGATTGCGCCGAAAAATGCGGTCCAGCGGTTATCGGCAAACCGCACTCCGTAATCGCCATTAAAGGCGTCCATCAATTCGCGATTCCGCCCGAATACTGTTTCTACTTCCCCGTCATAGGTTACCGGGATGAGCCGAGCGACGCTGAACTCCGCCTTGTTCGTAGTAAAACCCCAAAGCTTCTCGGTCTGACTGGTGACCAGAATAAGCTGGTCGTCACCGACCCACCGGAAATAGCGGATTTTCGTATCGCCTACCTGAAAACGGCGGATCGCCTTCATTTGTTCGTCAAGAAAGAGGAGTTGTCGCTCGCCTTTCAGCGTAATCAGCAGGGCTATGTTCGATCCGTTGGGCGATATCGCTGCATCTTCGACCTCGGGCAGTGCGCCATAAGCAGAAAGCGGAGGAGCGGATTGGGCGATTGCTATCGACGTAACAAATAATGTGATGGCCGCAAGCAGCGACGCAACGAATCTCGATAACTGCATATACCCCCCAAGTAATCCTGTGTGATTACCCAAATGCCTTGCTGGCGCAAGCGAGATTGATGCTGAAGGGGCTTGGCCTTTCCCACGCCATCTCCTACATGCGCCCGCCTTATGGCTCGTCCCAAACC
>CESG01138851.1_pt1 | contig 33804 bp, 36 predicted proteins | sample 531121 | NCBI WGS metagenome assembly CESG01 (sample SAMEA2621287, study PRJEB7988) | marine metagenome | biome: marine biome (ENVO:00000447); feature: mesopelagic zone (ENVO:00000213); material: "saline water (ENVO:00002010), including plankton (ENVO:xxxxxxxx)" | depth 800 m
GGAGAAATTTCGTAATGAGGGGTGAAACCTTTATCAACGGCGATTGCCTCCTTGTTGCTCTTGGGTAAATCACGCACATGACCGACACTTGCGCGCACGGTAAAACCCTCTCCGAGATACTTCTCGATGGTCTTGGCTTTTGCCGGGCTTTCCACGATCACAAGCTTCATAGCGAGCAGCGTTACATGACTTTGCAAAAAATGCAAAATTATTGCACGTATAGCTTCCCCAAACGCTCCTTGATAATTCCATCAAGTTCGAGTTTTGAAAGCAGTGTTTCCGCCTCAGATATCGACATCGACAGCGCTTCAATAACCTCCTCTCGCGGTGTTGGTGTAGCGAGTATGGTCACGATTTCCCTCTCTGGAGGAGAGAGGGTTCGCTGAGGGTGCTGCGATGTCTTCATCAGATCGAAATGGTCAAGAATATCTTCCGGTGTGGTAACGGGAATAGCACCAAGTTTGAGGAATTGATGTGCACCTCTTGAAGATTTTGCGAAGATGGATGCGGGAACTACGAACAGGTCACGATTGTACTCGCTGGCTAAACGAGCGGTAATGAGTGTCCCTGATTGCTCAGCTGCTTCAATTATAAGTACTGCATCCGCCAATCCGGCAATGAGTCGATTTCGCTTTGGAAACGTCCATTTAGTAGCGGTTTGCGTGGGGGAAAATTCATTTAACAAACAACCGCCTTCGGCAAGGATGCGTTCTGCAAGGTTCACGTTTGTCTTTGGGTAGAGTACGCTATGTGCAATTCCAGAGCCGGGAACGGACACGGTACACAGACCGTACTCAAGAGCTGCTTCGTGCGCGAGTGCATCAATTCCAAGCGCAAGACCGGAAATAATACATATGGGATGTCCTTTGAGACCACTGACAAGATACTGCACAACATCTGCACCGTATGCGCTGCACTTACGAGATCCCACAATGGCGAGCTTTTTAACAGAGGGGTCAAAGAGCACGTCAGCATGTCCTCGAACGTAGAGCGTCTTTGGTGGGTCAGCGATCTCCTTTAGCGGTAAAGGGAAATCCTCGTATGTGATTTGATGTATGTCCTGCTCCATAGTACGATTTCATCATAACAAAAAGATATGTTGGATATTAAATTCATTCGGGATAATAAAGAGGTTGTAGCGGCAGGTGCGAAAAAGAAGCACGTGCAAATTGACCTCGATCGGCTCATCACACTCGATGATAGGCGAAAGGAAATACTCCTCGGCGTGGAGGAAAAGCGGGCCAAGCAAAACGAGGTAACAAAGAGTATTGCAGCAGCACAAGATGACGTGAAGCGGAATGAAATGATTCTCAGCATGCAGACGCTCAAAACCGCTTTGCAAAAAGAAGAAGATGAGCTCAAGGAAGTAATGACCGAATGGCAAACCCTCATGTTGCAAGTGCCAAATGTTCCGGACATGTCGGTTCCTGAAGGAGTTGACGATGAGGACAATCAAGAAATTAAAGTGTGGGGCGAGAAAACAACCTTTGATTTTGAACCAAAAAGTCACATCGATATCATGACCGAATTGGACATGGTTGATTTTGAGAGAGGGGTAAAGGTCTCCGGATTCAGAGGATATTTTCTTAAAAATCAAGGAGCTTTGTTGAGTTATGCGATATGGAATTACGCAATGGATTTCTTCATGGAAAAAGGATTCGATCCGATGATTGTTCCTTCGATAGTGCGAAAGAGTAATCTATACGGAACCGGACATCTTCCAAACGATGCTGATGATGTGTATCACACACAAGATGGTGACTATCTTGCAGGCACCGCAGAGATTGGAACCATGGGATATCATTCAGACGAGGTGCTTGATAAGGCACAGTTGCCGATTAAATACCTTTCTTTCTCACCATGTTTTAGACGGGAGGCGGGAAGTCACGGTAAGGACACCAAGGGTTTGATTCGCGTACACGAATTCTATAAGGTGGAACAAGTTATTTTATGCGAGGCCTCACATGAAGAGTCAGTGAAATGGCACGATTGGTTGAACAAAAATACTGAAGAATTTATCGAATCACTCGGTATTCCATACCATACCGTCGCAAACTGCGGGGGAGATTTGGGACAGGGGCAAGTAAAGAAATACGATATCGAATTATGGGTTCCTATGGAAAAAAAGTATCGTGAAATCAGTTCCGCATCATACTTCCATGATTTTCAAACGAGACGATTCAACATTCGGTATAAAGACGAAGAAGGAAAGATGCGCTACGTGCATTCTCTAAACTGCACCGCGATTCCAACACCACGAATTTTGGTTTCTTTGATTGAAAACTATCAGCGCGCAGATGGATCGGTCGCTATTCCCGAAGCACTGCAACCATACCTGCGAGGAAAAACTGAAATAACCAAAAAACGATAAAGGTATGTGGCGTACACGTCACTCTCGACGGAAGAGAACGATAAAGCGTCTTCATCGCGGAAAGATTCCGCCATCTCACCTTCTGCAGAAACGGAGACGAAGGCGGCTTCTCTATGGAGCATTCGTCTGCTCATTAGTAGTTGGAGCACTTGGAGCACTGAGTTGGCTTTCATTTCATCCAAATACATCAGTTCGTGCTATATCGATTATCGGCAACGAGGTACTCAAAACAAAAATGCTTGAGGCACATCTGTGGCGATTGACAGAGCGCCCGTACGCATTGCTGTTTTCAAGAAATAATCTTCTGCTGTATCCAAAAAACGCTCTTGAGAAAAATCTACTGCAGGCATTTCCAAATATACGTGCAGTCAAAATACGTACAAAACTCACTACCGGAATGGTGGAAGTATTAATTACTGAGCGAGTACCGTTTGGTGTGTGGTGCCAGGAAACTCTCGATTGCTACAAGGTGGATGCAGAGGGCTTTCTTTTTGAGAAGGTGATTCCATCGCGCGATCAACGACTATTCTTTGGCGGTGTGGAAGGCGTTTTGGAAACCCCGTTGCGAGAATTTGTCAACAAAAAGTATTTTAAGAAAATGAACACAATACTAACAGACTTATCCGCCATGGAATTAACAGCTACTACAATTACGTTTGAAAATTCCGATGCAACGTTGCGCATACAGGAAGGGAATTGGAATCTTCGCATCGCACTTGATAAAGATACCGGAGCACAGATTTTCAATTTATCCGCGATACTCGAAGAGAATAATTTGAAAGCAGTTCTCACTGAATTGGCATATATTGATATGCGTTTCGGAGAGAGGGTGTACTACACCATGAAAGATGGTACCGTAGCACAATGAATTTTTGGAAAACGTTACCGAAACCTTTCTTTGTGCTTGCACCGATGGAAGATGTTACTGATGCCGCATTTCGTGCAATTATCGCCAAAAAGAGCAAGGCACACGGTGGCACGTACGTGACGTTCACCGAGTTTATTTCAGCTGATGGACTGGTGTACGCTAATGAGCGGGGGCAGGAGAAATTAAGAGCAAAGCTTCGCTTTACCGAGCGAGAGCGTCCCATTGTCGCTCAATTATTCACTGCAACTCCCAAGCATATGGAATACGCTGCTGCGATAGTGCGTGCACATGGTTTTGATGGGGTGGATATAAATATGGGATGTCCCGATCGTGCGGTTGAAAAGCAAGGTGCGGGTTCAGCACTTATCAGAAATCCCAAACTTGCGGTGGAACTCATACAGGCAGCGAAGCGAGGAGCCGGAGAGTTGCCGGTATCGGTTAAGACTCGTATTGGGTATCATGAAAATGAATTGAAAACATGGCTTCCCGCGCTACTCACAGCTGCACCTGCCGCTATTACGATACATGCACGTACACGGAAGGAAATGAGTAAAGTTCCGGCACAGTGGGAAGCGATACAAGAGGCGGTTGCCATACGTGATGCACTGGGAAGCGATACAATGATTATCGGAAATGGTGACGTTACGGGAATCGCACACGCAAAGGAACGAGCACAGGAATCTGGCGCAGATGGCGTTATGATCGGAAGGGGGATATACGGGAATCCGTGGAATATGAGTGACTACACGCCAACAAAGGAAGAGAAAATGAATGCACTCATTGCACACACAAACTTATTCGAGAAAGAATTTACCGGTATTAAAAGTTTTGCAACGATGAAGAAGCACTTTGCCAGCTATGTTGAGGGATTTGCCGGTGCAAAAGAGTTGCGTGGTACATTAATGAAGTGCACCAACGCAAACCAAGTCGAAGCAGTATTGCAAAACGGCACATAGGACAAAAACCGCTTCCATCACTTTCTGATATACTATACAGTGATGAATAACATTGCACTATACAGAAAATATCGACCACAGACATTTAAAGAGGTTGTGGGTCAAGAGCACGTTGTCGGTGTTTTGAAAAAATCTATTTCAGATGGCAATATGGCGCACGCATACTTGTTTGCAGGAGGACGTGGCACCGGTAAAACATCAGTTGCTCGTATACTTGCAAAAGAGATCGGTACGACTGAGAAAGATCTGTATGAAATGGATGCAGCGTCGAATCGAAAGATTGATGATTTTAGAGAGCTCAATGAATCGGTGCATACACTACCTTTTGATTCAAAATATAAGGTGTACATAATCGATGAGGTACACATGCTCACCAAAGATGCGTTTAATGCCTTTTTGAAAACACTAGAAGAACCACCACAGCATGTTGTTTTCGTGCTTGCAACAACGGAAATTGATAAATTGCCCGAGACCATTGTTTCTCGATGCCAGTCCTATACGTTTCAGAAACCCACACGTTCAACACTTGCCGCTGCAGTTTCGAGAATAGCGAAGAAGGAGCATGTGATGCTTGCAAAAGATGCGGCGGAACTAATTGCGATTTTGGCAGAAGGGTCATTTCGGGATGCGTTTGGCGTACTTCAGAAGGTAATTTCATATTCGCGTGATGCGAATATTACCAGGAGTGAAGTTGAATCAGTCACAGGAGCACCACGTGGAGAATTGATACATGCGCTCGTGCAAGCAATTGCCGATGGAAAAATTGATGCTGCACTTGCTGCGGTGGCTGAGGCACATAAGGCCAATGTCGATTTTGTAGTGTTTCAAAAGCTACTCTTGGACCGAGTTCGTGCGATACTGCTTTTGAAGAATGCGCCTTCGGCGGAGAAATTTTTAGCAGAACAGTTTAGCGGTGATGATTTTACACGCCTTCAAAAACTTGCACACGCAAAAACATCAAAAATCAACGCCCGTGTCCTCGATGCGCTTCTCACGGCCTATGCACAAACACCACATGCCTATATTCGACAACTACCGTTGGAAATCGCACTAATGGAGTCTCTTGCGTAATATGGATACCGTGAAGCACATATACCTCGTTCGTCATGGCGAGAGTCGGTCCAACCTCACTCATGTTGCGGGTGATCGAAGAACACCACTCACCAAGCGCGGTGAGGAGCAAGCCGATCTTTTGGCCGAGCGATTTACGAACATTCCCATTGAAGTGGTGTTAAGTAGTGATTTTGTACGTGCACATGACACCGCGCGTACCATCACCGAAACGTGTAATGTTCCACTGGAAGTTGTCCCCATGGCCGGTGAGCGCGAGGTTCCGGAAGGACTAAAAAAATTACACAAGAGCGATCCGAAAGCAAAGAAACTCATGAGAAATTTCTACTATGAATGGATGCATGAATCAAATACCGAGTCAGGAGAGCATTTTGATAGTGTACGACGGAGAGTATACGAGTTAACTACATTGTTGGAATCACGACCGGAACAGCATATAGTCGTTGTATCTCATGGATTTTTTCTTAAGTTCTTTACCGCACATCACATCCTTGGGCCACATCTCACACCTGAAGTATATATTGATTTTGTTGCGGATAGAATGAGGATGAGCAATACGGGAATAACGTACTTTACGGTTGATGATACGCATAAGTGGCAGTTGTATGCGTGGAGTGATTTTGCGCACCTGGGAACAATGTCATAAGTGTCGATTTCAATAAATTGTTAGTTGGTGCGGCATCTGTTAGGATACCACCACACAGTACCGGATCGTCTAATGGTAGGACACTTGGTTTTGGTCCAAGTAATCGGGGTTCGAGTCCCTGTCCGGTAGCTAGGCACGGTTAACCCCATGGTATACCCATGGGGTTTTACCGTGACTCTGCCAGATTAGACGAGAAAGGCGGAGGCGATATACAAGACGAGCGGAGCGAGTGCTTGTCGCCGAGCCCAGACCAGGAGCACTTAACAGAATCAAGCGTGAAGCGCGCAGATTATGTTTAGCGACTTATGGTCGAGTCCAAGTCTGTCAGCTTGATTTTTAACTCATAGATAGTTACTCTATAAATATATGGATAAACAATACGTAGCATATATAGAGAAGGATGAAGACGGAATTTTTGTTGGTTCCGTTCCTTCTGTTCCTGGGTGCTATACAGAAGGTGATACCTACAAAGAAGTTACTGAGAATCTACAACAGGTGCTTAAATTGTGCATACGTAACATGCGACCAAAATCAAAGATGCAATTTGTAGGGATACAAAACATAAGTGTAGTTCATGGTTAAACTTGTTCCTGTCAAATCTAGGACATTGCTAAAATTATTACTAAGTATTGGTTTTATAAAGAGGGATGCAGAAGGTTCACATGTATTTTTACGTCATCCTGATGGTAGAACTACTACTATACCTACCCATAAAAAAGAGTTGAGTAAAGGGTTGCTACGTAAAATACTCAACGACGTGAAATTAACTAAAGAGGAATACGAAGAATTAAGAAACTAAAGTCTTTCTTGGATAAATTGAGCCAGCATCCTTTATTTCTTATTAAATAGGAATTAATTCACCAAAATGAGGGTTCGAACCATTTGCAACTCCGCCAGCAACAACAAAAAACTCACTAAACCAAGAACCACGCATGCTATACTGCATGTATGCGGAGTAAAAATATCTTGAAGCTCGCCAGCTCAATTACACTCGCACAAAGCCCTGGATTCATCGGCGCGCTCTTCGGTGTTTCTTCGATGTCGATATGGTATACGACACTTACAAAACCCTCTTTTAGTCCGCCGGACTGGGTATTTGGACCAGTTTGGTTTATTCTCTATACACTCATGGGAATTGCATTGTACTTAGTGTGGCATCGCGGGTTGTCTTATCGGAGAGTACAATTTGCGTTCTCATTTTTTCTAGTGCATTTGGGCGTAAATGCATTCTGGTCTGTTGCATTTTTCGGCATGCAAAATATAGCACTCGCTTTGTTGGTGATACTGCTACTCTGGGTTTTGATCCTTCTCTCAACGCTTCTATTCTGGAGAATCGATTCTCGTGCCGGGGCACTACTGCTTCCGTATCTTCTATGGGTTAGTTTTGCCGTCTATTTAAATTACTCACTTTTCTCACTAAATTGACTTTGACAAAACACTTCTGAAATTACATCATTACCTCAGCTTTATTAAGGGGGCAGAGATGGAACCTATGATTATTAGCATTAAGGGGACACTTCCTCCCGACACCATGGATCTTCTGAAGGAGGTTGTAGTCAATGCGTGGTTTGAGGGGATTTCCTTCACTTTGTGGAGCAAAGACGGGATAAGCTATACACTTCGCCAAAACAGGAAAGGTATCGGTTTACCACTTGGTCGCGCGGAGCGGTTTTACTTCCAGCACAACAGTACGGAGTTGGACGTCGCGTTCCGTCGCAGTGATTTGGAGAAAGCCGCTGAACGCCTGAGAGCACACAGGAGACCCAGGCGTATCGAATGAACTTTCAAAGCCGGTGCAATTGCCGGCTTTGAACTTTTTTAGTATGCTATTGTCATGAAGTATGTGTATGTACTAGTAGGTATTATTATCATCGCACTCGGGGCGATCTCATATATTATGTCACCAACAAATAATGCAAACGAAAAAGATCAAATAACGACGGTAGTTGAAGAAAATAGTCCGGTGGTCGTGATGGAAACATCACTTGGCACCATTACACTGGGGCTTAATGCAACGGATGCACCGCAAACAGTGGAAAACTTTGTACGATTAGCCAGCGATGGATACTATGACGGTATAAAATTTCACCGTGTTATCCCAGGATTCATGATTCAGGGAGGTGACCCGCTCACCAAAGATGATTCAATGAAAGATCGCTGGGGAACAGGTGGACCTGGATATACGTTTGCCGATGAGATTCATGTAAACAATCAAAATACTACCGGAACAATCGCAATGGCCAATGCCGGACCAAACACAAACGGAAGCCAATTCTTCATCAATGTGGCGGATAACAATTTCTTAGATCCTAAACACACGGTGTTTGGAGAGGTGATTGAAGGAATGGAAGTGGTGACCGCAATTGAAAATACACCAACCGATGCACAAGATCGACCTATTGAACCAGTTACCATCGTGTCGGTCACGATACAATAGATCAGCATTTGTATCTGGTATGATACTCGTATGCATGCCAATTTCTACATCTCCATACTCAGTATCAACACGGTAATGCCACGTACGTATGTTGCAAGAAACAACACTTAACATTTTAAAGACCGGCCGTAACGTGTACCTAACTGGTGCGGCAGGAACAGGCAAAACGCACGTGCTCAACCAGTATATTGCGTATTTGCAGAAGCATAATGTGGGAGTTGGAATCACTGCATCAACCGGCATAGCGGCAACACACTTAGGTGGTATGACGATCCACGCGTGGTCTGGAATCGGAATCAAAGAACATTTGAGTGAATGGGATATTGACGCACTCATACAGCGGCAACCGCTTTTCAAGCGGTATCAAAGAACTGATGTACTGATTATCGATGAAATCTCAATGCTCAGGCCCGAACTGCTCGATATGGTGGATCAAGTGGCTAAGGTAATGAAGCAAAATGAGAAACCCTTTGGCGGTATGCAAGTAATTCTCTCCGGCGACTTCTTCCAACTTCCACCCGTAGTGAGAAACGGGTCCACTGATCTGTTTGCAGATGCTGCACATTCCTGGCGCGATGGAGATTTTCGAACATGTTACCTCACCGAACAATATCGACAGCGGGACGATGATCTCCTCACTATACTCAATGATATTCGAAGTGGAGAAATATCGTACATGACACAAGAATCATTAGAGAATCGAATGAATGAGCAACAAGAGGAGGAGAGTGTATCAGCAGTTGTGTTGCATACACACAATGAACGAGTGGATGAGCGGAACAATACTGAGTTGCAAAAGTTAAATACTAATGTGCATCAATTCGAAATGACTTCAACGGGAAGAGCTCATTTGGTCACCGCACTTAAAAGGAGCGTGCTCGCACCGGAGGTGTTAGAGCTGAAAGTGGGAGCACACGTCATGTTCGTCAAAAATCATCCGGAACAGGAGTATGTAAATGGAACACTTGGAGAAGTTGTTGATCTAGCGGGAGCATATCCCGTTGTACAAACACATGATGGACGAAAAGTGGTGGCAAGTACTGTTTCGTGGGAGACAACTGATGATAACAAGGTACTCGCAAGTGTCTCACAAATTCCCCTCAGACTTGCTTGGGCAATCACGGTGCATAAGAGTCAAGGTATGAGTTTGGATGCAGTTGAGGTTGATCTTTCGCGTGCGTTCACTCCCGGGCAAGGGTATGTAGCTCTCTCTCGCGCACGTACCCTCAGGGGACTGGTGCTTCGCGGGATTAATGCAACAGCATTGCAGATACATCCGTATGTAAAGCGATTAGATGAACGATTACAAGTTGAATCCGAGCATTGGGATCACATTTTTGCAAAACTCTCAGACACTAAAATCCAAGAGATGCAAAACACATTTATCAAAAAGATCGCTCGCAACCTAGTGGATTCGAAGAAGCTCTCCACCTATGAGAAAACAAAGTTATTGCTGGAGGAGAAAAAGAGCTTAAAGGAGATAGCGCATGCGCGAAACATGACGGTCGGGACCATCATCGGGCATCTGGAGCGATTGGACCCAATGGTGTTTCGACATCTATCTCCAGAAGAGGAAGTAATGCGTGAGATACAAATGGCGTTTGAAGAGTCTGGAAAAGTTGCACTGACTCCGATTCACAAGGCGCTGGGAGGAAGATATTCATACGATGAATTACGATTGGCGAGATTATTCCTTACCTAGGTGGATAAGTTCATTTCGTTTGTGGTTTTTGCGCTATTATATACATACGTATGTCAAAACTCAGTGTACAAGAAGGAGTGGCAGTCGTTGCAGCGATGTTCGTCGCGTTTGGTTTCGCTCCTTTTATCTTCTCAAGTCAAGCGTCTGCACCAAATGAACCATTCCGACTTTTTGAGCAAACAAAAGAAATTGCCAAGAATACCTACGCAGTTACTACCGTATATAACACTAGTTTTGAAGTGATTGATTTTTTGATAGGAGATGGTGCAGAAGCTCGCAGTGGAGATGTTGTATATGTGCACTACACGGGCCAATTTGAGGACGGAAGACAATTTGATAACTCAACCGGTCAGGATCAACCTTTCTCTTTTACGCTTGGACGTGAAGAAGTGATTCAAGGATGGGATTTTGGACTTTTAGGAATGCGTGAAGGTGGCACGCGCCGTTTGGTTATTCCACCGGAATTAGCGTACGGTGATCAAGCAGTAGTTGCTTCTGACGGTACTGAGTTGATACCTGCCAATGCAACACTGATATTCGACGTCGTGTTAATGCGTGTTGATAAGGGGGTAGATTAAATAGCCAAACCGTCATATTAGTTGTAGAGTAGCTGCATGCAGAGCAATGTATTCAAGCTACGTAATCCATATACACCCGCTGGAGATCAACCAGCGGCTATTGCTGCATTAACAGATGGTGTACTGCAAGGAGCGCGTCACCAAACACTACTGGGCGCAACGGGAACGGGAAAGACGTTTACCATTGCTAATGTTATTCAAAATACCGGCAAAACCACACTTGTTATTGCACATAATAAGACATTGGCTGCACAGCTCGCCGCTGAATTCAGGGAATTTTTTCCGGACAATGAGGTACACTACTTTGTATCGTACTACGATTACTATCAACCGGAAGCATATGTCCCCGTTACCGATACCTACATCGAGAAAGAGGCGCAGATCAACGAAGAAATTGACAGATTGCGGCATGCAGCAACGCAGGCGCTTCTGACAAAGAAAGATGTTATTGTCGTCGCCTCGGTTTCAGCAATTTACGGACTGGGCAATCCGGGAGAATATGCGAAAGTCATATTACATCTGGGTGCAGGTACAAAGCATACACGTGCGACACTTATACGAAATCTCGTTTCCATGTATTTTGAGCGAGTTGCGGGTGACCCCACTCCGGGAACATTTCGTGCTCTTGGAAATACGGTTGAAATAATGCCATCACATGAACAGGTACTGCATCGCGTACACTTCAATGGAGAGATCATTTCGAAAGTGGAGACGCTGGATGCTATCACTCGAGAAGTGAAGGGAGAAGAGGTGGAAATAGATCTCTTTCCGGCAAAACACTTTGTGACGCCGGATGAGGTTGTGGATATGGCTATTGCGGATATTGAGGAAGAGTTACAAGGTCAACTTGCTCTCCTGAGAAGGTCAGGTCGGGAATTGGATGCGGAGCGACTCAACCGAAGGACACGACAAGATATCGCGATGATCAAGGAAATCGGATACTGCAGCGGCATTGAAAATTACTCGCGGCACTTTGACAGGAGGGGTGAAGGAGAGCCGCCGCATACACTACTTTCATACTTTCCAAAAAGGGAAGACGGTTCAGCTGATTTTCTAACCGTTATCGACGAATCACACGTCACCATTCCACAAATAGCAGGCATGTATGCGGGAGACAATGCGCGCAAAAACACACTCATTAATCATGGGTTCAGACTGCCGAGTGCACGGGATAATCGACCATTGTCATTTGATGAATTTGAAGAATCTATCGGCGAGGCGGTGTATGTAAGCGCGACTCCGGGAAAGTATGAACTAACGTGCAGTGGTAGTGGAGATCACCAATCTCACCATGCGTCACACTCGAGCTCGTGTCACATTGTGGAACAAATAATTCGTCCAACCGGATTGGTTGATCCAGAAATTGATGTGCGACCGGTCGTGTCCAAGGGGCGATATGCAGGGCAGGTTAAAGATTTCATAGCTGCAGCGGATGCGGTAACAAAGCGCGGTGCTCGATCACTGGTGACGGTGCTCACCAAGAAAATGGCAGAGGATTTGGCAGAATTCTTACGCGACACCGGAATTCGTGCAGAATACATCCATAGCGGTATAAAGACTGTAGAGAGAATTAAAATACTTACCCAGTTCCGACAAGGAACATTTGATGTTCTCGTTGGCGTAAACTTACTGCGTGAAGGACTGGATTTACCCGAGGTCGAGTTGGTGGGAATTTTAGATGCAGACAAAGAGGGATTTCTCCGCAGTGACACCGCCTTAATTCAAACAATAGGACGAGCGGCACGAAATGTACACGGACGTGTCATCTTGTATGCGGAAAACATCACCGGTTCAATGCGCAATGCACTTGAGGAGACGCAACGACGTCGAGAAAAACAAGTCGCGTACAATACCCTGCACGGTATTACACCCGCGACGATACAAAAGCAGGTGAAGGACATTTCAGACCAGTTTGTAAAAAGTCACTCAAAAGCAGTGGCAAAAATGGTAGAAATGGATATTGCGTCTGTCAAAACAGCAGCACAGCGAAGGAAACTCATTTCAGAGAAGCGAAAACACATGCTTGTTGCAGCACGGAATCTAGATTTTGAAACCGCGGCGTTGTTACGAGACGAAGTGAAGGTGCTTGAGGATATGGTATAGTACCCATACTCACCCCTGCCCTCATGCTGGGGTGTGGATACATGTATGGAAGATGAAATTATCATAAAGGGTGCGCGAACGCACAACTTAAAGAACATTACGGTTACACTGCCACGGAACAAGATGGTGGTAATTTCCGGCCTCTCCGGATCTGGCAAATCATCACTCGCTTTTGATACTATTTTTGCCGAAGGACAACGACGTTATGTTGAATCGCTCTCCGCATACGCACGTCAGTTTCTTCGACAAATGCAGAAACCTGATGTCGATGAAATCACCGGGCTTTCTCCTGCTATTTCGATTGATCAAAAGTCTCGTTCGAATAATCCCCGATCAACCGTCGCAACCATCACTGAAATATATGACTATTTGCGTGTACTCTACGCACGACTTGGAAAGCCCCACTGTTTAAAGTGTGACCGTCCGATACGCCGACTCTCAAATGAAGAAATTTTGGAAACCATTACGAAAATAATTGCAGAAACCACCACCGACTCACAGAAAATACTGGGTGTGGATGTGACAAATGCAAAAATTCAACTCTATGCCCCGGTAGTGGTTGGAAGAAAGGGCGAATATTACCAGCTACTCTATGATTTCCTGGGGAAGGGGTATGAGCGAGTGCGTGTTGATGGCAATGATATACGCCTTCGGGAGAGAGTTACTCTTTCAAAGACCAAAAAGCACGATATCGATGTGCTGGTTGATGAAATATACGTAAGTGAATTTCGAGAGGATGTGAAGGGCACGCAAGAACGTGTTGCGGAGGCAATAGAAAGAGCACTGATCGAATCTGACGGACTCATTAAGATTGTCGATCCAACGGGAGAAGAGCACATCATTTCCGCAAAATTTATGTGCCCCTATGATGGATTTTCATTTCCGGAAATAGAACCGCGCTTATTTAGCTTTAACTCACCCTACGGCGCATGTCAGGAATGCAAGGGTCTTGGAACAAAAGCATTTTTTATTGACGATGCCTGCCACGTGTGCAAAGGAGCACGTTTACGAAGGGAGGCTCTCAATGTTTTCTTGGGTGAAGGGAAGCACCGAAGAAATATAGTTGAACTCGCCTCACTTTCAATTGAAGATGCTCAAGATTTTTTTATCGCACTTGAACTTACCAAAACTGAGGAAGAAATTTCAAAAGTCATTATCAAAGAAATCACCGATCGCCTCCAATTCATGCTCGACGTTGGAATCGGATATCTTGAACTGGATCGGCGTGCAAACACACTTTCAGGAGGAGAAGCGCAACGAATACGATTAGCCAGCCAATTAGGTAGTGGCCTTGTCGGGGCTATGTATGTACTCGATGAGCCCACAATCGGATTGCATCAACGAGACAATGATCGACTGATACGTACGCTCACAAATCTGCGAGACCTTGGTAACACCATTGTGGTGGTTGAGCATGATGAGGATACGATTCGTGCGGCGGATTATCTGATTGATATCGGACCAGGGGCCGGAGTTCATGGGGGTGAAGTCGTTGCCGCCGGGTGGTTGGAAGCATTGCTTTCGGCAAAGACTGCCAAGGGTGGTTCACGAACACTATCCTATCTACGAGGTGAGCGATCGATTGATATTCCCGAGAAGCGACGTAATTCAAACCGTGGTGCGCTTTTGGTGCGCGGGGGACGAAAGTTCAGTATCAAGAATTTAAGTGTGGATGTACCACTTGGACGATTGGTAACCATCACGGGTGTGTCAGGGTCCGGGAAATCCACTTTTATGTACGAAATTCTACACGAGAATCTTCGAGCTCGTTTTGATCGGAAGTACAGGAGCGCAAAGGTATATAATTGCACGCGTTTTTCCGGAACCGAATATCTCTCCCGATCAATTCTCATTGATCAATCACCAATTGGAAGAACTCCTCGCTCCAACCCAGCAACCTACACAGGTGCGTTTACGCATATCCGCGACCTATTTGCACAAACAACCCAAGCACGTGCGCGTGGGTGGAAACCGGGGAGATTTAGTTTTAATGTGAAAGGAGGAAGATGTGAAGCGTGCCAGGGAAATGGAGTGGTTGCAGTCGAGATGCATTTTCTTCCGACAGTGCATGTGACGTGTGATCTGTGTTTGGGAAAACGGTTTACAAAGGAAACACTAGAGGTTAAGTACAAGGAAAAAAATATCTACGAGGTGCTATGCATGACGATAGAAGAAGCACTCACTTTCTTTGAAGATATTGCAGGCATTTATGATCGGCTTAAAGCGCTCAATGATGTTGGTCTGGGCTACTTAACGCTGGGTCAGAGTGCGACGACGCTTTCAGGAGGAGAAGCACAGCGAGTCAAAATTGCCGCTGAACTGTACCGTCCTGGAACAACAAAAACCATGTATCTTTTGGATGAGCCAACGGTTGGTCTCCATTATGATGATGTTGCAAAGCTTATTGAAATTCTTCAGGAGCTTGTGCGACGAGGAAATAGTGTAGTGGTGATTGAGCATAACATGGATATCATTAAATCTTCAGACTATATTCTTGATTTTGGACCAGAAGGTGGTGATGAAGGCGGTAGATTGATAGCAAAAGGTACTCCTGAGGAAATTGTGGGGAATAAAAGTTCCCACACCGGAAAGTATCTGGCTAAAGTATTGCGGTAGCGCTGTACTTTCATATTTAATGGAGTATATTGTATCTTTAGGAACATATTTGATTGGAGAACATTATGCTATCAACAGAGGAAACGCTCGAATTTCTTCGAGAGGCGTACCAATGTGAGAACACGTGTCCGGTTGCGATTCTGGAGAAAGCGTACTGCTGCCAACACAGCACATTTGATGGATACAAAAAGTGGGTTCTGATATCCTACATCTTCTATCGAACATCCGGGGTGTTACCCACGTATGCGCTGCGACAGGCGCAACTAAAAGGGATTCTCGCCGATCCAACACTCAAACGGCCGTAGAGTTACTACGGCCGTCACGCGTTTATATGAGGAAAAAAGACATTCAGTTTACAAAACTTCCGGATGCACCAGGTGTGTACCTATTTCTCAATGCACGTAAAGAAATTCTCTATATTGGTAAGGCGACCTCCATTCGAAATCGCATCCGCAGCTATTTTGGAAAGCATTTGGATGATACTCGTGGTCCCTTGCTCGTGACAATGCGTGATGAGGCAACTGCCGTTACGTTTGAAAAAACAGATTCAGTGCTTGAAGCGCTTATCCTCGAAGCAAATTTGATCAAAAAACATCATCCGCGCTACAATACGCGAGATAGGGATAACAAGAGTTTTAACTACCTTATTATCACCAATGAAGATTTTCCTCGCGTTCTCATCGTTCGCGGACGAGATCTGTTTTCATCATGGAAAGAACGGGATATAAAGCGGTTGTTTGGACCATTTCCCGGAGGTGGATTGAAAGAGGCGTTGAAAACGGTGCGAAAGATATTTCCCTTTCGAGATGCATGTGCAATCACCGATCATAAACCCTGTTTCAATCAGCAAATAGGTTTGTGTCCCGGGGTATGTATCGGCTCAATATCCAAAACAAAATACCTCCGCACGATACGTCATGTGCAACTACTTTTTGAGGGAAAGAAAAAGAAGCTTCTGGAAACACTTACAACTGAGATGAAAAGATTGGCAAAGATGGAGGAATTTGAAAAGGCGAGTGAGGTTAAGAGAAAAATATTCGCCCTCACACACATTCAAGAAACTGCGCTGATTGGAAGTGACTACAAAGTATCGTCAGGGAGTGATATGAAGAGAGTAGAGGGGTATGACGTTGCACATATGAGTGAACAAAATCGCGTGGGAGTGATGGTGGTAGTTACAGAAGGGAAGGCGCGCACCTCCGATTATCGAAAGTTCAACATTGCTACCAAGAAAAAAGGAGATGTGGCAGCGCTTGAAGAATTGTTGCAGCGACGATTCAATCATGATGAATGGTCGCTTCCTGATATGATAGTGATAGATGGCGGAATAGCACAAAGAAATGCTGCACAACGTGTCTTGGATACATTTGAATATGCAATCCCGTTGGTGCATGTGGTAAAAAACGATAAACATAAAGTCAGTCGCATTATTGGCAACAGAGCGCTGGTTGAAAAATATCAAAATGAAATTTTGCTGGCCAATGCGGAAGCACACCGATTTTCCATTTCATTCCATAAACAAAAACAACGAAAAAATTTACTCACGTAGGCATTTTGCCCAGTAGCGACTTCGCGGTAGCCGTGTGCATGATAAACTGGTGACATATGGCACGTATTAATGTTGGTGTACTACGAGGAGGGCCTTCGCGAAAGTACGAAGTGTCGCTGGCGACTGGAGCTGCTGTAATCGCTGCGCTTCCGGAGGAGCGGTATAATGTTCACGATATTTTTATCTCACGGGCAGGAGATTGGCACCTGCGCGGAGTACCGGTGACTCCCAACCAGGCACTCCGCAGTATTGATGTTGTTTTTAATGCACTGCATGGTGAATTTGGTGAGGATGGTGTAGTGCAAAAAATTCTTGAAGTACATGGAATTCCCTATACCGGATCAGGGGTATTTGGTTCCGCGTTGGCAATGGACAAGGCGCAAACATACATTCATGGAAAAAAAATCCAGGGAGTTAAGATCCCACAACATGTTGTTATACACTCTTATGAGGTACGCACGTCCTCTCTACAAGTCGCACAGCATATTTTTAGCCAGTTCGGTCCACGGTATGTTATAAAACCCGTACGGGGCGGTTCCTCAATTGGTGGACATATTGCAAACTCCGTACACGAACTGGCGGATATGTTGTCCGAAGTATTTGATGAGACAGATACGGTTATTGTCCAGCAGCATATTCAGGGAAAGGAGGGTACTTGTGGCGTGGTGGATAATCTTCGAGAAAAAAGAGTGTATGCACTACCTCCTGTTGAAAGTATCTATCAAAACCCGAACATGGTTTCAATAGACGATATGTGTCCGGGAAATTTCAGTCGCGATGAAAAGAGTCGTATGGAGCATGCTGCAAGAGAAATGCATCGAGCGCTTGGACTTCGCCACTATTCTCGATCAAATTTCATCGTTGCACCATCAGGAATATACTTCTTGGAAGTCAATGCGCTTCCCGAACTGGCACCGGAATCATCACTTCCAACGGCATTGAGCACGGTTGGTATTACGCTCTCTGAATTTCTTGACCACGTACTCTCTCTTGCCATTGCGAGGAAGTAGGTTAGAATGTCCGCGTACAGGAATATAGATTTTTGTCCGGTATCAATAATATCGGGCCTGTAGCTCAGTTGGCTAGAGCGCCTCATTTGCACTGAGGAGGTCGGGGGTTCGAATCCTCTCAGGTCCACCCGAGGGGTCGGCAAGCAGAGATGCTTTAGCGGTACTGCACGAGAGTTCGAAATTGAGCACTTCGAACACGAAGGATCATTTGTTCGTTCCACCAAATGCTATTCGATAGAGGAGCAAAAGTACTATCCTGGGATGTTACAAAACCTTGTTCTGCCTGTATTTGACGTCCGCTGGGGCGACAATGATTGTAGAAAGCTCGTTGATACTTTCCGGTGGAAACTGATTGATCGGCTTCGATATGAACTGCGAACCCACCCGAACGAGTTGCTACGACTGAGCTTTGCGCACACCCGAAGCAGCGAGTTTGCCCCGCACGTTGTTAGGGTAGTCGATCAATCCATTGTCATTGGCTGAACAAAAACGCGCCTCCCAAATCCATGATAGGATGCTACTACATGAAAGTCTTCGTCTCTGGACAAATCTCTGAAAAACACAAAATTAAGTTCGTGTATTCGCGATTGAGAGAGGCTGGCTTTGAGATTACCCATGATTGGACTTGTACTGACGATTTGGCAGTATGCGACAAGTTTACGAAAGAGGCCGAAATTCGTGCAGCCAAGGACATCGAAGGTGTATGCAACGCTGATTTCTACGTGATAATCACAGACAATGAAACTTGCGGAAAAGGAATGTACGTAGAGCTGGGGGCTGCACTCGCTTTATCAACCATTGGAAGGCCGATTCCAATTTATGTCTTGGGACCCAAAAACCACCCTTCAATTTTTTATAGCCACCCAAGATGCATCAATATGGAAACGCTGGATTCATGCATAGCAGATATGAAACTCCGGTCGAGAGAAACAGCTTCCACTGAGTTGGAAATGGCATAAATCACAAACAGTGCTGTTACCAATTGCCAGCCCGTAACATCCGAAGTTGCTTCAGGAACGGGTTTTGCAACTGATCAACCCTGATCTTGGGAGAGATCAAAGTTCGATCTGCGATCTTGCATGAGTGGGCCTCACCCTACAATTTTGGATTTCCCGCCCCTCCGAGTGGTGCAAATTCCGCATAAACTTCATCCAATGCTCGAACGGTATATAGCACATTATTTGTTATCAACAATGTGGATGACTTACAAACAGTTTAAATTCCACCAAAGTGATCTATCTCAAATTTATTGGAGGCATGTATCTAAACGGCTCAGTCCATTGAGCCGTTTACATTATAATATCCGCCTACCCTTCTATTCTCGAATAATCCAAGTACAAAGCCCCGAATGCACGGGGCTTTGTCAACGCAACTCAATCCTTGAGTTGATTGATGAGATGCTTCTCAAAATCAACCGGAGCGTCCATAAACGACATGAACAACACCAGAATATGGAGAAGACTTCGCGCATCGATACATTCCTCCAGTATATCAACTACCGTATACGGAGCGCCGTCGGTCAGAAATGATGCTTGGAGCTCGGCAAGATACACCATGAAATCTGCGTGAATCTCCGACATTCTTGTCTCAAGTGCCACATCCGCATTCCACTCATACTTCAGACGATTCACCACGTCTTCAGTAAGGGCACTGGAGATAAGTTCAAGCTGGTTTTTCACCCCGGTCTCATTCCCGCTGCGGTGAAGTCGAAGAATATTGACGCATAACGCCAAAATTTTGAACGTATTGAACTCATCGAGTTCGTTAAAGCTCCCAAGCATTTCGTTAAGATCAGTGGCCATGTCACGTCTCCCTCTTGCTGGTATGTACGGTACACAATTAATTGCATTTGGTCAAAGTGAGGTGCACGTGGTGACCAGAACTTCTTTTTGATACACTTATGCTTTATTAGGTAACAAATTAATATGAACAAAATACACATACGTGAAGCACTGCGAACAGGTTGGCGAAAACTTACAGAACGATTTTGGTATTTGACCGGTCTTTCGGCACTGGCAATGCTACTGATGATGATGACTACCGGAAATGCACTCTACACCGCACTCTCCTACATTGTTTTAGGTGGATTTATTACACTTCTTATCGCACATCACGACGGACGTCATGTTGCGTTGGATGATATATTTGAAATAGATGCACGGTGGATATACTTTGTATTTGCATCAATACTTAAGGGATTGATAATTTTCGCTGGACTCATGCTTCTCGTTATTCCGGGAATTTATGTATTCCTCCGTCTGTATTTTGTCGAGCTGCTGGTGCTTGATAGGGGGATGCGTCCAATGGAAGCGTTGCGAGCAAGTTCTGAAATGACCAAGGGACATGAATGGAAATTATTCCTTTTTACCATAGTGGCCATTCTCATCATACTAATTGGAGTAGCTCTGCTGATAGTTGGGATGTTTCCGGCAGTGATTATTGTCATGACGGCGATCATTCATATGTATAGAGAGTTAAGTGTGGAGCCCGTCACAACTCCAGAGACAGTGGAAAAATAGAACAGGTCTCCCGTGTTTTGCAAGTAGCTTACTTGCATATGTGCATTGCAAAAAACAGATGATGAAGCACCATAGAAGGGCACCTGAAAGAGGTGGTTAGCAATTAAAAAAATACCATGGAAGAGAACAACACCGACATGGGAGCAGAAGAAGCAGCAACTGAAGAAGTTACTGAGGAAGCTGCCGAAGACGAGGCTGCTGAGTAGCTTCAAGCAAAATTTCACTCAAAAGAAGTTTTGGCTTACCCACACACACCATGTAAAATATTCTTTACATGGTGTGTGTTGTGATATACTAATCATATTGGTATGGCAGATTCAAGCGTACAGACGGTACTTAAGGATATACGCACCAAGGCCCGCGAAACACAAGAGCAGGTGGCAAAAAGTGTCGGTGTATCGCGTCAGACCATCATTTCAATTGAGAAGGGTAAGTACACCCCATCAGTGGCGTTGGCGCTGCGCCTCGCACACCATTTTAAGGTATCTGTCGAAGAATTATTTTATTATGAGTAGTACGATAAAGGAAATAGGGATTGCCGGACTACTGGCGGTGTTGGTAGCTCTATTAACGTACGCAAATAAGGCGTGGATGCCTGATATGGCAACAATGCTTTTTTTGCTCAGTACGGTAGCCGTGTTTGGGGTATTCACTGTGTATGTATGGAAAGAGCAAAAAGGAGATGAACGAGAACAATTCATTCGTACATTGGGCTCACGAATTTCATTTCTTGCGACCGGAAGCGTTCTGTTGGTGGGAATTACTATTGAAACTCTTACCAACTACATGCCCAGTCCCTGGCTCGGTATAGCACTGGTTACACTGGTTATTGCAAAACTTGTCGGGCAAGCGTACGGAAACAAAAAATATTAACGCAGTGTATGGTAGTAGGTGATGTAACGATCCTCATTGCATTCATCGGTGGTTTGCTCTCGTTTCTTTCACCGTGCGTCTTTCCAATCATTCCCGGCTTTCTTGCATATCTTACAGGCACATCCACAACCAAGACGCCAAAGCGAAGTCAAGTGCTGTTACAGAGCGCTCTGTTTGTTGCGGGATTCTCCTTGGTTTTTGCACTAATGGGAGTACTGCTGAGCACATTGCTGTCGTACAGTGCCTCTGATGTGCAGTTGTGGCTTTCTCGAATCGGTGGCGCGATCGTCATCATCTTTGGATTGTTTTTAATGCGTCTCATACGCATTCCTTTCCTCGAGCGTGCACATACATTTAATGTTGTTGGTAAGGTACAATCACGTCATCTCACATCAGTGCTTTTTGGAGCGGCGTTTGCTGCGGGATGGACGCCGTGCGTGAGTGTTGCACTCGGCGCAATACTTGGTCTTGCCGCAAATAGTCCGGGAATCGCGTTTTGGCTTCTTATGGCGTATGCACTTGGATTAGGGCTCCCATTCCTTATCATCGGCTTCTTTACGGTTGATGCTGCAAAATTCATCAATCGCTACGCACTACTACTGCGATACATGAATATATTCTTTGGCGCGTTGCTCGTGGTACTTGGCATTCTTTTGTTCACCCAAGAACTTAACCAGTTTGCGAATTTCAAATTACTCAATACGTTCTTGATGCAGTAGTAGTACTATTCGCACGTATTTTTGAAGCAGAGTCGTGAACCGAAATTCTTTGCTATACTTAGATGCAGTTATTAACAATAATGTACGTCGCATGATTAATTCTAATATAAATCTATATGGTCCTTTTGTCGGACGCATCGCATTGTCTTTACTCTTTATTGTAAGTGGTATTGGTATGCTCGTAAGCTTTCCGGGCACAACACAATATTTTGCCTCATTTGGCATTCCGTTTGCCGCACTAGTGGTTGCACTTGTTATTGTGATAAAAATTGGTGCCGGACTGATGGTGGCAACAGGAATCCATGCACGAGAAGGGGCGCTCACTTTGGCAGTGTTTACCTTACTCACCATTTTTGTGGCTCACCTGAATGATTTGATTGGAGCACTTAAAAATATCGCAATCATCGGTGGACTTCTCTATGTTGCAGCACATGATAGTGGCAACATGAGTCTTGCACGAAAATGTCCGTGCCCCAAGTGCAAAAAGCGCACTTCGGCAGTATGTGAAATTCCGGGAATGTGCACCTGTGGCATTTGCGATGAATGTCGTGGTGGTAAGGACAATTCTTCGGCGTAGAATGGAAAAGGCACTCAAGGGTGCCTTTTCCAAAATACTTCTCAAGGACATATTATGACGATTTTAAGCGCTGTTTTCGGCTTTCATGTCCTTAATGAATGAGTACTGCTGTCTTTCTTGACAGAACTTTGTGTGGAGAATTATAATCAAATGACATGACGCTCTTTTGCTCTTTTTCGTCAGTTATTTTCAATTAAAGTCCTACAAAATGAGTGCGCTATCCGTATCAACACCATTACGTGTTCTATATCTTTTGCTATTCACCATTGCAGTTTTTGCAACTCCTCAATTTGCGTCTGCCAGCATTGTGCAGTCATGCGGTACAACCTCAGTATCTATTGCAACACGCGGCACGGGCATGATAATGGGATTTGATCCACTCGTTGCATCGGAATCTCGTCTTGACTATCTCGGTGAGGGGTGTGCGGTAATATCGTGGACAACCTCTGCTCCAGCTGCGAGTGCAGTGCTTTTCACCGAACTTGCAAATGAACCCGTCACCATTGACTTGGATGCGCCAAACTATGGATACAGTGATGCTTCGTTGCAAAACAATGCTGGAGAGGTGGCGCACACTGCAATTATCGACGGACTTGAACCGGGAAAGGCATATGCATATCGTTTGGTTTCTCGCGCTCATCCGACAGCACTACCGGTAATTAGCGAAGCGCGAGTGCTGGTTGCAAAGCGCGAGCCCACCAGTATCAAGCCAGCACCAGTGACGATTGATACGCCACCACCAGATTCAAGCACCATAGTGAGTATTGAGGCCACGATAGAAGGTGATGAAGTGGTCGCACTTGACACTATTCCCGCCGCCCTGGTAGCTGCAGACAGTGCGTTTCAGGATATGAGCAGTGAAAATGAAATGTGGCAACGACTGAAGGATACTATCCCCACTGAGCGACTTTCACTACAATCCGATGTGCAACTATTTGCACGTGATCGATATATCATCCCGTCCCTTATCATCATCGGACTCCTTCTCCTGCTGTATCGATATGCGCGATCTGTCGTTATCCACAAGTTAAAGAACCCCTATATATACGGCCTTGTGGTGTCCGCAGTCATCACGGTGCTCTCGGCCACCTTTATGATGTATTATGTAACACTTGCGGGAATTGCTGTATTTTTAGGTGTGCTCGCATGGTATCTCATCGCCAGTGTTCCTCCTGAAGATGACGTTGATGTGAAGCTTCTTGAAACCAAGGACGCAAAAAGAAACTATCCCACGACAGAAGAGTGAGAGCTGCTGTTGCCTGCAACTGTGCAGTGGTGCTATGCTCGAGTAATGCACAAGCGCTTTCAAAAGAGAACTGAGGATTTTACCTGCGCACATTGCGGTACCAATGTTATCGGTAACGGGTATACGAATCATTGCACACATTGTCTCTGGAGCAGGCATGTGGACATCAATCCGGGAGATCGCGAGTCAGTATGTGGTGCCCTGATGCATCCTGCTGAGATTCTTGCCGACGGGGAGGGGTACACGGTAGTGCATGTCTGTACTGACTGCGGACACATTAGGAAGAATAAGATTGCATCTAATGATAATATGGAACAAGTTATCACCATTGCTTCAAAAACGTAATCAAGGCGATGGTGCGTCAGAAAATCACCGATACACACTGCATAAGGAAGTGGGAGAAACGCCACTGCAGGCGATTGAGCGTTCTCGTGAGGAACGAAATATTTCTCCTTCCACAAAAATGGCGTATGCGGGACGATTGGATCCAATGGCCGAAGGAAAACTACTTGTCTTGACGGGAAACTACTGCTCGAACATTAAAAAGTACTGGAATTTGGATAAGGAATACAAGGTATCAATCGTACTGGGCCTCTCCAGTGATTCACATGACGTACTCGGAAAACTCACGTATACAGGGACACCGGCACCATTTGGGGAGCAAGAAATTACCGACACGATTGAGGCATTTACGGGAAAGTATGCATGGTCATATCCGGTCATTTCATCAAAGCCGGTTGATGGAAAGCCGCTTTTTCAATGGTTTCTTGAGGGACGACTCAACGAGATCACGGTTCCAGATTCAACCGGAGAAATATTTTCACTGCGTGTTACGGGAATTCGCACCATTCAACCAAAAGATCTACGGAGAAGAACGCTCGAAAAAATTCATGCGCTATCCATTGTCACCGATGAATCCAAACGGCTCGGGCGTGATTTTAGGCGCCACGAAGTAATTGACTCGTGGAATACATGGTATCGGACTAGCGCGTGCGCCCTGCAAGTTGTTGACATTGTGTGCGTTGCAAGCGCCGGCACCTACATGCGGACTTTGGCGAATGAAATTGGGAAAACACTTGGTATCGGTGCGTTAGCTTTGGAGATACGTCGAGAGAAGATTGGTGTGTTTAAAAAACTCGGCGGTTGGGGATTTTGGTTGAAGCAGTACTAAATATCCTTACCCGGCCACCGTGCATAAATGGATGGAACGAGCACTAGTGTAATAATAGTTGCAAAGGCAAGACCAAACATCAATGCATACGCAAGCGGTACCCAAATGGCGGCTGCAAAAAGTAGTGGAATGACACCAATTACCGTAGTGAGTGCGGTGAGTAGCACCGGTCGCAAACGAGACGCAGCTGCATTGACCACGATTTCGTGCATCGTTTTTGAGTTTGCATACGTGCGTCTTTCAGTATTAATCGTATCAATTAAGATAATTGAATTGTTCACCACAATTCCTGAAAGGGCGATGAATCCCATAATGGATGGAAATGAGAGTGGGTTTCCCGTAATCATCAGTCCGAGAAATACTCCGATGAGTGACAGTGGTACGATCATAAGAACGTAGGTGGCAAAACGAAACGAATTGAATTGCAGTACCAAAATGGCAAACATACTGATGACGCCGATAATCAGTGCGGTAAACATATCCCGGAATGACTGATCAATATCTTCGCTCTCACCACCAAAGGAAAGTCGAACGCCCTCGGGAAGTGTTTCAGATGCTAGTAATTTTTGTGCCTGCTGTGTAATTACCAAAGCATTTCCACCTGCACCGATTCGACTTGAAACAGTGGCAATGCGTGTGCCGTTGTCATGTTCAATGGACGCTCGACTTGGTTCAACTGCCACCTCGATAAAAGTTGCAAGTGGATAGACCCCGCTTTGTGTCTGTACCATCACTCGCGCGAGCGATTCAAGTGTTGTGATATTCGTATCGTATCGGCGATTCACTCCTTCAGCATCAAGTGCAACACGAGCGACAATGTCGACATCGTCTCCCAATTGTTTAATCTCGGTAATATCTTCACCATACAACGCAACACGCAAACTCCCCGCGATACTACGTATATCAGCACCCAGTGCCACTACTTCATCGCGATTTATCGAAAATACAAATTCACTGGTGGCATCCTTCACGCTTGAAGTAATATCCGCAGTACCGGGAATACGCTTAAGAACGGTTTCAACTTTTGCCGCAGCAATTTCAAGATCCACAAACTTATCTCCATAGATGGTTATGGTAATCGGCGCAAGTGACGGCGGACCGTCACTTAATTGATCTGCGCGAATATCAGATGTCTTAATCACCTCAAGTTTCTGACGAACATCGTCAAGAATTTCAGTGGTATTTCGCTTTCGTTTTGGATCAAGATTTACAAAAATGTTTGCGGTGCGCGCACTACCGGTAGGACTTCCCTCAAATGGATTAGTAAAGGCACTTCCACTGCCAACTGTAGTCACAAATGAAGTGGCCTCGGGAATAGTGTAGAGCACCTCTTCAGCTTTTCGAATTTCTAGGTCGGTTTCCGACAGCACTGACCCAATTGGTAGCGAAGTCTCAAGAATCATGTAATCGGAATTGCTGTCTTCAAAAAAGACGACACGTACCGCACCAACTACAGGAAGAGCGAGTGTCAGCACAAAGAGGGCAATGAGCGTGATGAAGAGGATATTCTCCGCCTCACGACTGGAGAGCAATTTAGTGAGATAGATTCGATACAACGCCTCAAAGCGCGCTGTTACATTCTCCCTTTTCTTCACAAATGCATTTTCTGCATTACTTCCGCGGCGTAATAGTTTCGTAGCAATCATGGGTACGAAGCCCAGTGCCACCAAAAGGGAAGCGGCGAGTACGAAGATGATGGTAAACGGAATACTTTTGATAAACTCACCGGTGATTCCCGAGACAATAAATAACGGAGCAAATACCGCGATGGTAGTCATTGTTCCCGCAGTAAGTGGCACGTGGAATTCTCTCACAACATCAAGTGCAGCGTGTGACTTTACACTCTGCACTTCCTGTACCGTCTCTCCTTGATGGCGTCGCATTTCGTGCAGTTTCTTGTTAATGCCTTCAACAATGACAATGGTTGAATCCACAATAATACCGATAGAGAGAATGAGGGCGAAAAGACTCACAAAGTTGAGTGAATTTCCTGAGTATGCAAGACCAATAAACGCAGTGAGGAATGAGAGTGGAATTGATATTGCAGCGATTATGGATTCTCGCCACCCAACGGCAATCATTAAGACGAGTGTTACCAACAAGACGGTGTACATGCCGCTTCTTGTCAGTGTGGTTAAGTCGCTCTTCAGTTCTTCTCCACTGTCATACATGTTGTGAACCGCAATATTCTCAAGAAGTCCCCCGGGTTCCTTTTGCATATTTTGCAGCTTTTCCTGAACCGCAGTACTCACAGTAGTGATGTTTGCACTCGAACTCTTAAACACCTCAAATGACACTGATGGATTAGATGGTTGATTGTTCAAACTGGTTCTGCTGAGTGATGATGGTTCCTCACGGCCAACAAACACATTTGCCACATCGCGAACGTACACGGGTGCACCATCAAGTGACAGTATTGGTGTATCGGCCACGTGCTCTGCACTTTCGATATCTCCTGCAAGGCGAACGGGGAACTCAGCACCATCTATTTCAATATTGCCAACAGGAAGTGATGTATTCGCTCCGGCAATCGCTCCGGTTACGTGAGCGACGGTGATCCCATACTGTTGGAGGGCCTGCGTGTCAATAACAACCTGCACCTCTTTACCCGTCACTCCGCTTAAAACCACGGACGAAACACCGGGAATTGTTTCAAGTACATCTGCAGTATCTTCCGCAATCGTATACAGAAGTTCATTTGGAATGTCTGCCGAAAGTGTTCCGGTAACTACCGGATCACCACCAAAATCAATTTCGATAATCCGTGGATCAAGGGCATCATCGGGCAAATCAATTTTCGCTGCATCAACCTCATCACGAACACTGCGCATGGATTTTGGTAAATTTGCATTCGCCTCAAACTCTACCGTGATTGTTGATATGCCATTTCCAGACGTTGAGGTAATATTCCGCACATCACTCAACGTATTTTTTAGCGGCTCCTCAAGTACATTCGTCACCAGTTGCTCCACATCTTCCGGAGACGCACCGGGAAGTACCGTACTTACAATTGCGATGGGAACATCAACTTCCGGAGCAGATTCTTTTGGAATATTGTAAATAGCACCTATGCCCAAAAAGAGAATGGCGGCTATCACTATCACGGCGAAGCGACTTCGCTGCGTAAAAAAACTCCAAACATTAAACATAACTATGGCGCAATTATCACAGCATCTCCCTCATTAAATCCTCGTGCATCGATTACAATCATGGTGGTGCGACTAATGCCTGAAACAATTTCGACTGTATTTTGAGCAATCTCTCCCAATACCACAGGAAGCGCCACCAATAGGCCGTTTTCTATCGTAAACACGAAGGCCTCATCACCAATTAATTTGAGTGCTGAAACCGGGACAGTGACATCGGTACCATCTATGTTTTCGATAAAGATAACTGACACTCGGGTACCGGTAGGTACATCCACTGCAGTGTCAGTAAATGCAATTTTCACTGCAATTTGTCGTTTTGCAGGATCAATACTCTCGGCGATACTGGTGACAACTCCATCATACTGTCCTTCAATGCGTACCGGGGTACCGACTGCAATTTGCCGAGCAGTTGGAACAGAAACAAATGTCTCAATTTCATACGACCCCGTACTGGCAACTAATCCAACGTCTTGATACGCAGACACAAAATCACCGGGTTTAATGGAAAGGCGAGTGAGTGTTCCGGCAACGGGCGCTCGTATATAGGTATCTTCAAGTCGTGCGTACGCTTGTGAGAGTGTTGCTTGAGCTGCGGCAAGCTGCGCTTTTGCCACTACAATATCTTCTGATTGAGCACCTGAAATTCCGAGCGCCTCGTTTTCTTGCGCTATGGTACGTGCACTCTCGGCCGCACTCCATCCGCCTCTTGCTGATACAAGTGATGTTCGTGCTTGCACCACATTTGCACGTGCTGTGTTTGCAATCGTCAAGTATGCACTCACGTCCTGCGGTGCTCCGTTAAGGGCACGTATGAGCGCATCAAGCCCCGCCTTCATAGTTAAATTTTCCTTTTCAACTTTTCGAGCTTCTTGAAGTAAATTCTCACCGGAAATGAACTGTATCTGTCGTGAAAGTTCCTCGTGTCGCTCGATGGTTGCCTGAATGAGAAACCGTGCATGCTCAGCAGCAAGTGCGTCACTACCATTGGCGGTCGTCACCTTGAGCTTTGGACTAGCTTTGTCTGCATCGTCAAACATGGCATCCACACCGCCGGCGTACGCCGTGTTGGTGGTAATGTACGCATTGATCAATGCATTTTGCAATCCAATCTCTGCCTCTTCGTACGCACTCTGTGCTCTTTGCGTGGAAGCGGCAAGTACCGCGAGTTGCTCCTCGCGTGTTCCTCCCGATACTTTGCTAAGGTTTGCCTGCGCCTGAGCTACTCCCGCCTTTGCCTGAGCAACACCAGCCCGTTCTCCCGCATTTTCCATCGTCGCGATAATTGTCCCGCGCGCCACGTTATCTGATACTGATTGATATACATTGGTAACAATGCCGGTACTGTTTGATCGTAAATCACCTTGAGTTGTTGCCATAACTTCTCCACTTATTTCGATACCAGCTCGACTTTGAGTACTTACTCCAGCGGGAAGCACCACTACCGAGCGCACAGCAGGGGCGGCATCAGTGACAGCTTCTCGTGTAATGATTACACGCAAAGTGACCAATAGTAGAAATGCCAAAAGTACCACAAGCGCAATTTTTGTTGGTGTGTTCCAATATCGTCGCACGAAACGACGGGTTTTTGAAAATATATGCATGCCAATTTCTACCATTAGAATACTTACAAGTCAATAGTTTTGCACCTTGTCACTCCTGGTATACAATGCACGCATATGTTTAAGAAATTTATGTTGAAGAAGCTGATGGCATCCCAGCTTAAGAATATGCCAAAAGACCAAGCAGACATGCTCGCCGCCATGGTGGAAAAGGATCCCGAGCTCTTTATGAAAATCGCCAAAGAAACACAAGAGTTGGTAAAGGGTGGAAAAGATCAGATGAATGCGATGATGGAGGTCAGTAAAAAGTATCGAAATGAATTGGCACAATTGATGCGATAATTTGACACATATCTATATTTATCCCATAACTCTGTAAGGTGTTTGACATTTTTTTCGCATTTGCTATCTTACAGAAACGGTAGTCAGCTTGCTGATTGCCGTACTGGTGACTTTTTCAGGTCTTTGACTCGAAATGGCCACCATGGAGTCTAGCTCTCCGGAGCTTGATTCCATGGTGCTCGTTTCGTTCTTCGGAACAAAATGGCACCACTGAAGAATTCCTGCTCCGGCAGGGGTTTTTCATTTTGTGTTGCACTCTCAAGTAAATGCGGTATAACATACACCATTATGACACTCTCAATTGGTATTGTCGGATTACCAAACGTCGGGAAATCGACGCTTTTTAATGCACTTACCAAGGGATCGGTCCAAACTGAGAACTATCCTTTTTGTACCATTGATCCCTCCATTGGTGTGGTTGCAGTGCCTGACGCTCGACTTACACAGCTCGCCGCGTTGTCACATTCCAAAAAAGTGATTCCTGCAATCGTTGAGTTTGTTGATATTGCAGGTCTCGTGAAAGGAGCTTCTCGGGGAGAAGGTTTGGGAAATCAATTTCTTGCAACAATTCGTGAAGTGGATGCGATTGCACAAGTGGTACGTGTGTTTGATGATGAAGACGTTATTCATGTAAACGGTGCGGTTGATCCCGCTCATGATATTGACATCATTAATCTTGAGTTAATTTTGGCCGATATACAGACGGTCATGAAGCGTTTGGGAAGTATCGAAAAGGAAGTTCGTTCAGGAAGTAATGACGCAGTAGTACTGCAAGGAGCACTCAAAAAAATTCTTCCAATACTTGAGGCGGGAAAACTCGCTCGTGTTGCGCGACTTGATGAAAAAGAGTTGGAACTCGTAGGAGGACTTCACCTCCTTACGATGAAGCCATGTATGTACGTCTTGAACAAGAAAAGTTCCGCATACAATATTCATGAACACGGTGATATACGATGGGATGCACTTAAGCGTTTTTTGGAAGACGCTGGAGCATATTGGGTGGAGGTTGATGCGGGAGTTGAGGACGAGCTTAAAGATATTTCAGGAGACGAATCACACGAATTTCGACGAGAGCTCGGTGTTATCGAAAGTGGTGTGAATGAAATGATCAAAACAGGGTACGCCCTCCTCGGGCTCATTTCGTACTTTACAACGGGAGAGAAGGAAACGCGTGCATGGACGATTGTTGATGGGAGCACTGCGCCGGTGGCAGCAGGAGTCATTCATACTGATTTTATGAAAAAGTTCATTCGAGCTGAAACCATTCATTGGGAGAAACTTGTTGCAGCTGGCACGTGGTCAAAAGCCAAGGAACAAGGAAAAGTTCGTACCGAAGGGAAGGACTATATCGTGCAAGATGGAGATGTTATGGAGTTTAGGCACTCGTAAGCGACTTCCGCTCATCACACAACTAATGTAGGATGAGAGTATTATTGCATAATACACATATTATGAAGGTAGCACCAAAAGACTTCTTTCTATGGACCGGTGCCGTAGTTGCACTCTATTTTTCAGTCGGGAGCTTCATTATACTCTCATTTGAATATATTGAACGACTCTTTGGCAACGCCATTGTGGGATACGATCCGTACTCAGACGGAATACGATTCGCAATCGCCAGTTTAATCGTTCTTTTTCCCATATATATTGTACTCACTCGCATGCTTCAACGGGAGATTAGGATGTTTCCTGAAAAAAAAGATCTATGGGTGCGCCGATGGCTTTTGGTACTTACCATATTTGGTTCCGCGGTTGCACTCATTGTTGATATGATTGTTTTGATTAACACCTTCTTAGGTGGAGAAGAGTTGACCGCATCATTCCTGCTCAAAGTGCTCACGGTGCTTATTGTATTCGGAGGAGTTTTCTACTACTACCTGCAAGACGTACGCGGGGTTTGGGAGCAACGGGAAAAGCTATCCAAGAGTATTGAGAAAGTAGTTTCGTTAATCGTCTTAGTATCGATCATCGCCGCATTCTTTATCATCGGATCTCCCCGAACGCAGCGCATTCTCCGATACGATGATCAGCGAATCAGTGATCTTTCAAGCATACAATCACAGATCACCGAATATTATCGAAACACCAAACGCCTTCCGGACACCATCGACGATCTAAGAGATCCGCTTGTTGGTGCGTATATCCCAACCGATCCGGAAACACGGGAAGATTATGAATATGCCGTAACTGGTCCACTTACATTTGAGCTATGTGCGACTTTCGGATTGCCACTTCCAGAGCTCGGCAGTGACGCTCGCAACTCGGATGATTGGCAGGTACGAGAATTTGCAAAAACCGCAGCATCCTGGGAGCATAATGCGGGGCGTACGTGTTTTGAGAGAGAAATAGATCCAGAGCGGGTACCTCCATATCCAAAGGATCCGGTGAGGTTACGGTTTTAGTATGGATTTCTTGTATGAGCATTGCCGGTAGTGCTACTATGTACTTTTATGAAAAACTTTGACCACACAAAAGTCGAAAAGAAATGGCAGCAGCAGTGGGAATCGGAAGATATCTATGCCACTGACGATTCCTCGAAAAAACCGAAAGTATTTGTGTTGGATATGTTCCCCTATCCCTCAGGAGAGGGGTTGCATGTTGGTCACCCGAAAGGGTACATAGCGACCGACGTCTACTCCCGTTTTAAGAAAATGAGTGGGTTTGAAGTTCTGCACCCCATGGGATGGGATGCGTTTGGATTACCTGCTGAAAACTTTGCAATAAAAAATCGAGTCCATCCACGCGTGGCGGTTGAAAAAAATATCCAGAACTTTAAGCGCCAATTGAGCCATCTTGGTTTTAATTACGATTGGAGCAGGGAAATCAATACGACTGATCCTGAATACTACAAATGGACACAATGGATTTTCTTGCAACTCTTTAAGAAAGGATTGGCTTTTGAATCACATGAACCCATTAACTGGTGCCCGTCGTGTCAAACCGGCTTGGCAAATGAAGATTTGGAGAGCGATGGTACATGTGAGCGATGTGGTTCGATTGTTGAGAAAAAACCCATGAGGCAATGGGTGCTTCGCATTACCGATTATGCGGACCGGCTACTTGATGATTTGTCACTTCTTGATCGATGGCCTGAACATATTAAAGAAGCACAGAGAAATTGGATTGGAAAAAGTGAAGGGTCGGAGATTGAGTTTACGGTCAAGGGTAGTCAAGAGCGCATCAAGGTTTTTACCACACGACCCGATACTATCTTTGGTGTGACATACATGGTGCTCGCTCCGGAGCATGAACTTGTCAAGAAACTTGCATACTCAAATACAGAGGAAGTCGAGGAATATGTTGTGAAATCTCAAAGAAGAAGTGAGATGGATCGACTTGATGAAACGAAGGAGAAAACCGGCGTACTCCTCCGAGGTGTTAGTGTGGTAAATCCTGCAAATGGAGAGGAAATCCCTTTGTTTGTCGCAGATTATGTACTCGCACATTATGGAACAGGCGCAATCATGGCAGTTCCGGCGCATGATGAGAGAGATTACGCGTTTGCCCGGAAGTTTGCGCTTCCGGTACGAAAAGTTATCACGCACAGCGGCAATGCGAGGGGAGTGGATTCGATACCACTCTTGCGTTGGCTTGCTAACAACCTTTGGTATACACGCACGGTAATTACTACAAATCCCGGTACCTTGATTAACTCCGGCGAGTTCAACGGTATGGAGTCGGAGAAAGCTAAGGAGGCCATAACGGAGAAAGTAGGAGGTACAATTGCAAGTACCTACCGTCT
>CESG01001162.1_pt1 | contig 33585 bp, 29 predicted proteins | sample 531121 | NCBI WGS metagenome assembly CESG01 (sample SAMEA2621287, study PRJEB7988) | marine metagenome | biome: marine biome (ENVO:00000447); feature: mesopelagic zone (ENVO:00000213); material: "saline water (ENVO:00002010), including plankton (ENVO:xxxxxxxx)" | depth 800 m
CCCGCCTCGCTCCGGACAAGAATTCCGGACAGATCGAAGGGGCGATGGGCAAAGTGACCAGCGACATCGCCGAGCTGAAAGATGCGCGCAAGAAGTTCAAACATGCGCCGCGTTTTGCCCCCGCGGGGCAATCCACGCAGATGATCGTTGGCGCGGACACGGCGACGGACAGCGATATCGTTGGCAAGGCGAGCCGGCTTTACGACAGTTTCAAACTGCGGCGCGTATATTACAGTGCGTTTTCTCCCATTCCCGATGCGAGCGCGGTTCTCCCGTTGAAGCGGCCGCCGTTAATCCGCGAACACAGGCTATATCAATCGGACTGGTTGATGCGGTTTTACGGCTACAAGCCGGCCGAGGTGATGCAGGCGACAGAAGCGGACGGAAATCTGCCGCTGGACATCGACCCCAAGCTTGCCTGGGCGCTCAAGTTTCGGGAGCAGTTCCCCGTAGATGTAAATCGCGCCACGAAGGAGCAATTGCTGCGCGTGCCCGGTCTGGGCGTAAAAGCGGTTCACAAGATCCTTGCCAGTCGCAGGCACCGAACGTTGCGGCTCGACGATGTGGCGCGGCTTACGCTGTCCATCACCAAGGTTCGACCGTTCATCTGCACCGTGGATTGGCGTCCTTTAATGCTGACGGACCGCGCAGACTTGCGCACGATGCTCGCGCCCAAGACCGAACAGCTGGAGCTGTTTTCGGCATGACCATGCTCCAGGCCGCGCGCGCAGGCAGTTTCCATGTGGTTCATCTGCCAGCAGCTGATGATTTCGATTTCTGGCGCGATTGTGCGCGAGCACTGATCCAGGCTCGGGTTCCGCCCGATCGTATTTCCTGGATCGAACCAGGAGGGAGCGGCGACCTTTTCGCGCAAGGTGAGCATGGTGTTCCTACGCCGACTTCAGGTGCTCCGCCTGTACGCGCCAACCGTCGGTTCGTGAATCTGGCAAGAAATGCCGCGCTTCATTCCGATCCGGAGCGGTTCGCGCTGATGTACCGGCTGTTATGGCGGTTGCAGGCAAATCCCGGGATGATGGAGGACAAGGCTGACGACGATGTCCGCAAGATCGAGGAGCTCGACAAGAATGTTCGGCGCGACAGTCACAAGATGCATGCATTTGTGCGGTTTCGCCTAGTCGAAGCGGGTGAGGCAGAAGGCGGTGATCGATACGTCGCCTGGTTCGAGCCTGACCATCATATTCTGCGCGCCAATGCGGGTTTCTTCATGCGCAGGTTTGCCAATATGCGCTGGTCCATCCTTACGCCTCGCGGAAGCCTTCACTGGGACGGCGAAACCATGACCGAGGGGCCGGCAGCAGAGCGCTCCGATGCTCCGCAAGGCGATCCCATGGAGGATTTATGGCGCACTTATTACGCGTCGATCTTCAATCCGGCGCGTCTCAAGATCGGCGCGATGCTGAAAGAAATGCCGAAGAAATACTGGAAGAACATGCCTGAAGCGGCGCTAATTCCCGAGCTCGTCGCAGGGGCCCAATCCCGTGAGGCGAAAATGGTCGAGAAGGGAGCGCTGGAATTCGACGAGCGGCCGGAGACTTTGGCCGCGATCGACAAGGCTATATCAGCTTGTCGCAAATGCCCGATCGGATTGCTCGATAATCACGCCGTCATGGGCGAAGGGCCGCAGGACGCTGCCTTGATGATCGTGGGCGAACAGCCGGGCGATCAGGAGGATATCAAAGGCCGACCTTTCGTCGGCCCAGCGGGACAATTGCTCGACGATCATCTGCGAACGGCGGGGATCGATCGTAACGCGGCTTATGTCACCAACGCCGTAAAGCATTTCAAATATGTTCAGCGCGGAAAACGGCGCATTCACCAGAGCCCGGCGGCAAAGGAAATCGATACGTGTCGGTGGTGGATAGAAAGCGAAAGAGCGATCGTTCAGCCGAAACTGGTGCTGGCAATGGGGGCCAGTGCAGCACGGGGCATGCTCGGTAAAACGGTCAGTATTTCCAAGGGTCGGGGCGCACCGATCCAGCTAGAGGACGGCAGTGAGTTGTGGGTGACAGCGCACCCATCCTATCTGCTGCGTCTGGATGGGGCCGCCAGGGATGAACAGGTGCGCTTGTTCGACAGCGACCTGCGGGCGGTGCGACAACGTCTCGAGGAAATCGCTCAGCGAGCGTGACCCGCATCCACCACGGCGGTTCTGTGCAAGCATCGTTAGGTGAGGAACAATTTGCCGCGACCACAGCTACTTAGAAACAAAGGTAGCAGCCGAGTACCATCGGGAAGGGCGAAGTGTTGGAATATCGATGGTAAAGGCGCATTTTTCCAAACGCATCGGCAAGTTCACCGGTGACCGCCGGGTTCTGGTATTCCTGATCTTGGCCAGCCTGCTGATAGCTGGCCGAGTGTGGCTAGCCGAACATCCCGAGCATGACCCCTGGGCGCCATTGGACCTACGCGATCCTGTGGGGTGGGCGACGGAAGCCAAGTTGCAGTCCCTGCGTGAGGATGTGGTCGAATGCCGGGGCGTTCTCGACCGCAGCGATGTAGTCCATGAAATACTCGAACCGGCGGGCGAAGGAGCTTGCAGGCGGGAAGACCGTACCGTTCTCACCACGCTCCCGTTGTCGCCAAATAGCCCGCCTGTAACGTGCTCAGCATCGATTGCGCTGCTGTTGTGGGAACGCGAGGCAGTGGCGCCGCTGGCCGAAGAAATCTTCGGTTCGGAAATTCAACGTATAGAGCATCTTGGGGCGTATTCCTGCCGCCGTCTCTACGGGCGTGATTCCGGCCCGTGGAGTGAACACGCGACTGCCAACGCGATAGATATTGCGGGTTTCGTCCTTGCGGATGGCACGCGGATCAGCGTGCTGAACGACTGGTCGGGAGAAGGCTACAAGGCACAATTCCTGCGAAGGGTGCGCGACGATGCCTGCAACAGTTTTTCGACTGTCCTTTCACCCGATTACAACGCGGCCCATGCCGATCATTTCCATCTCGACATGAGCCCTCGCTGGCGCAGCGTTTGCCGTTAGGCCGCTACGCTTCGAGCGAGTAACCTGCGCTGCGGACGGTACGCACCGGATCCTTGGCGCCTTCGATCTCGATTGCCTTGCGCAAACGGCGAATGTGTACGTCGACCGTGCGCAATTCGATTTCGCTCTCGGTGCCCCAGACGCCGTCCAGCAATTGCCCACGGCTGAAGACCCGCCCCGGGCTTTCCATGAAGAATTTCAGCAGCCGATATTCGGTCGGTCCGAGTTGGAGCGTGCGGCCGCGGCGGGTGACCTTGTGCGCTACGGGATCGAGCAGGATATCGCCGACTTCGATGCTTTCCCCTGCCAGGGCAGGGCGGATGCGCCGCATGACAGCGGCAACCCGCGCGAGAAGCTCGCGTGGCGAAAAGGGTTTGGTGAGGTAATCGTCCGCGCCGGTATCGAGGCCGCGGATACGATCATCCTCTGCCTCGCGCGCGGTAAGCATGATGATCGGAACATGCGCGGTATCCTTGTCCCGTCGCAAGCGGCGGCAGACTTCGATCCCGCTGGTACCTTCGATCATCCAGTCGAGGATCACCAGGTCCGGCACGTCTTCCGATGCGAGAAGCAGGGCTTCATCGCCATCCGACGTCGTGCGGACGTTGTAGCCTTCATTGGTGAAGCGATATTCGAGCAGTTCGGAGAGGGCCGGATCGTCCTCTACCAACAATAGTTTGGCCGCGTGCAAATCCTTGCCTTTCCGGGAGTTCTCTATCTCGGTCGGCATGGCTTTATGACCTTTGAACTACAGTTTTGTGTCAACTGTCCTCGTCGGGCGGATAGTTTCCGGTTGCGGCGAAATGCACCATTTCAGCAACATTCGTTGCATGGTCGCCGACACGTTCGAGATTGCGCGCAATGAAGAGCATCTGCGCCGCGCTCGAGATCGTGGAAGGGTTTTCGACCATGTGACTGACGAGGTTGCGGAAAATCGAGTTGTAGAAAGCGTCGACCTTCTCGTCCGTCGCGATGACTTCACGGGCAAGCTCGGCATCGCGTGCGGCATAGGCGGTCAACACATCGTGAACCATTTCCGCGGCGACTTCGGCCATGGCGGGAAGCAGCGTGAGCGGTTCGAACTGCTTGCGGTTGGGGCCGATCTGCTTGCTCGCCTTGGCTATGTTCTTCGAATAATCGCCGATCCGTTCGACGACGCCGGCAATCTTGAGCGCAGCGATCACTTCGCGCAGATCGTCGGCCATTGGCGCGCGGAGGGCGATGATACGGACCGCAAGCTTGTCGATCTCGGTTTCGAGTGCGTCGATCTTCTTGTCGCCCTTGATCACCAGGTCGGCAAGTTCGTCGTCGCCCTTGACCAAGGCTTCGAGCGAACGCTCGACAGCCGCTTCGGCGAGCCCGCCCATTTCGGCGATAAGGCCGCGCAGCCGCGTAATATCTTCGTCGAAGGCCTTTACAGTGTGTTCTTGCATCGAATTCATGGCCTTATCCGTAGCGCCCAGTGATGTAATCTTGGGTGCGCTGTTCGTGCGGATTGGTAAATATGTCAGAAGTACGACCATATTCCACCATTTTTCCCAAGTGGAAGAAGGCGGTACGCTGACTGACACGTGCGGCTTGCTGCATGGAATGGGTAACGATCACGATGGCATAACGGCCATTGAGTTCGGCAATCAGTTCCTCGATCTTGGCAGTCGCGATCGGGTCGAGCGCCGAGCAGGGTTCGTCCATCAGGATCACTTCCGGATCGACCGCAATAGCACGGGCAATACAAAGACGCTGTTGTTGTCCCCCTGACAGGGCGGTGCCGCTATCCTGAAGGCGATCCTTCACCTCTTCCCACAGGCCCGCGCGCCTGAGCGATTTTTCCACGATGGCATCGAGTTCGTCCTTGCCCTCGGCCAAGCCGTGGATCTTCGGGCCGTAAGCGATGTTTTCGTAGATCGATTTGGGGAATGGATTGGGTTTCTGGAAAACCATGCCCACCCGTGCGCGCAATTGCACCACATCCATGCCGGAGCGGTATATGTCCCGGCCATCCAGTTCGATCTCACCTTCGACGCGGGCCGAAGGGATCGTGTCGTTCATGCGGTTGAGCGTGCGCAGGAAGGTCGACTTGCCGCAACCGGATGGACCGATAAACGCCGTCACATACTGGGTCGGGATATCGATCGAGACCTCGTCGATAGCCTTCTTGTCGCCATAGAAGACGGAAACCGCCTTGGCGCTCATCTTGGCTTCGGTCTTCTCGAGGTTGTCGTGGACTACGGTCACCAGGTTTTCTCGAATTTGTTACGCAGGTAGATGGCGAGCCCGTTCATGACGAGCAGGAACAGCAATAGTACGATGATTGCCGCACTCGTGCGTTCCACGAAGCCGCGGTCGATTTCATCCGACCAGAGGAAAATCTGCATGGGCAGCACGGTTGCCGGCGATGTAAATCCGTCGGGCGGGGTCGCGACAAAAGCGCGCATGCCGATCATCAGCAGCGGTGCGGTTTCGCCCAGAGCGCGGGCCATGCCAATAATGGTACCGGTAAGTATGCCGGGAAGGGCGAGCGGCAGGACATGGTGGAAGACCACCTGTACGGGCGACGCGCCGACAGCCAGCGCCCCGTCGCGAATGCTGGGCGGTACGGCCTTGATCGCGTTGCGCCCGGCGATGACGATAACGGGCATCGTCATCAACGCCAGCGTCATGCCGCCGATGATCGGCGCGGATCGCAGGTTCGGAAATAGGGTCAGAAATACGGCGAGGCCAAGCAGACCGAAAATGATCGAGGGAACCGCCGCCAGATTGTTGATCGACAGTTCGATCACGTCCGTCCACCGGTTCTTGGGTGCATACTCTTCCAAGTAGAGCGCAGCGAGGACACCGATCGGGAAGGCCAGCGCAAGGGTGATGAGCATGGTCAGGATCGAGCCCTTCAGCGCGCCCCAGATACCCACTTGCTGCGGGTTGGTGGCGTCCGAACGGGTCAGGAACCCGGCATCGAACCGTTTTGCGATCTGCCCGCGTTCGGAAAGCTGCGCGGCCAGCGCCCGCATTTCAGGCGAACCTTCGCCCTGATAACCAGAAGCGAGGCTTGCAGATGCCGGTAGCCAGAAACTTGCCTGGGTCTGCAGGACGGAAGGATTGCCGATGATTTCGTCGGCAACATCGCGCCAAGCCTGACCGCCAAGCTGAGAGGCCGCTTCTTCGCCGAGATTTTCCTGCGCGAAATACTGAACGACGTCGCGCAGCCCTTGCGCTTCGAGGGTTTGGATTGCGCCCGGTTGATCCATGGTTGCGGGATCTGCCGCGATGCCGGCCTGTGTGAAGTCGATCGGAACTTCGAGCTCGACGCGCTGGAAACCGCCAATGCCGTTGAGCGTCATCGTCCCGAGCAGGAACAGCAACACGGTGACCGAGAACAGGATCGCGCCAAGGCCAAATGCCTTGAAGCGACGTTCCGCAGCGTAGCGTTTCTTCAGGCGGGCTTCGAAAGCGGCCTGGCGCGTGGGATCGAGACGCTCAGTCATAAGCTTCGCGGTACCTCTTGACGACGCGGAGTGCGATAAAGTTGAGGCCCAGCGTGACCATGAACAGGACAAACCCCAGCGCAAAGGCGCTCAGAGTGGCGGGATGATCGAAACTTCCCTCGCCCGTGAGCATGGCCACGATCTGCACAGTGACCGTGGTCATCGATTCGAGCGGGTTGGCAGTGAGATTGGCGGCAGTCGATGCGGCCATCACCACGATCATCGTTTCACCGATCGCGCGGCTGACAGCAAGCATGATACCGGCAACGATGCCGGGCAGGGCCGCGGGTACGAGGACGCGGCGGATGGTTTCGTTCGTCGTCGCGCCCATGGCGAGACTTCCGTCACGCATGGATTGGGGCACAGCGGCAATGCTGTCGTCAGCCATGGACGAAACGAAGGGAATGATCATCACGCCCATCACCAGGCCTGCGGCAAGCGCACTTTCGCTGGACGGGTTCGTCGCGCCTAGAGAGATAGCGATGTTGCGGATGGCCGGAGCAATGGTCAGCGCGGCGAAATAACCGTAAACCACGGTCGGCACACCGGCGAGGATTTCAAGCGCAGGCTTGATCCATTTGCGCAGGGCCGGGTCGGCATATTGCGTCAGATAGATGGCGCTCATCAGGCCGAGGGGGATGGCCACGATCATTGCGATGATCGCGCCGATGAACAACGTCCCCCAGAAGAGGGGCACCGCGCCGTAGCGACTGCTGTCGGGGTTGGCGGCATTGGCCATAGGGTCTGGGCCCCAGTGCGTGCCGAACAGAAAATCGATCGGCGAAACCATCCCGAAGAAGCGGATCGTTTCAAATATCAGGCTGGCGAGAATGCCGAGCGTGGTGAGGATCGCGACCAGCGAAGCGCCCAACAGGATCGCCATCACGATCCTTTCGACCTTCGAACGGGCCGCAAAATCGGGCTTGAGGCGCAGGAATGCCCAGACGCCCCCCAGGAACGCGATCAGCAGTGTTACGACGACGCCGATCAGATTATAGTGGGACAAGGCATCGCGAAACGGTTCGACCAGACCGGCGGCCTGGGGATTGAACACGCCGGGTGCTGCACCGGTAGCCACGGCCCGCGCCTCGTTGAGGATCGTCTGGCGCTGGAACCCGAAGGAAGGAAGCTCCGCCGCTGCGGGGCTGGCGAGCACGGACTGGCTGACCAGACCGGGCGCGATCGCGCTCCACAAGGCAACGAATGCCAGGACCGGCAACACCACCCACAGGGCGACATACCAGGCATGATAGTTCGGGAGGCTGGCAATGCGGCCATCGGCGCTGGACCGGCGGAAGGTCCACGCACGCGCACGGGCCGCCAGCCATCCGGCAAGCCCGAGCCCAAGGGCCAGGAGAAGCAGAATGGCGGGCGACATAAGTGTATTCAGACCTTACTTGAGCTGCGCGCCGTCGAGCGTGGTGAACTCTGTGGCTGCTTTCTGGTTGGCCGCCATAACGTCGTCAGGCGAGGCGACAAGACCAATCTTGGCCAGATCGCCATCCTTTGCCCACATCTTCGTCCACTCGGCGAGATATTGCTTCAGGCCAGGAATCGCATCGAGATGCGCTTTCTTGACGTAGACATACAGCGGGCGGGCGCCCGGATATTCGAAGCTCGAGATGTTTTCGTACGTCGGGGCTACGCCGTTCATGTGGAGGCCCTGAACCTTGTTCGAATTTTCTTCGAGGTAGCTGTAGCCGAAGATCCCGACGGCATTGGGATTGCCTTCGATCTTCTGGACGATCAGGTTGTCCTGCTCGCCCTGATCGACATATGCGCCGTCCGACCGGACTTCGGTGCAGAGCTGGCCGAAACGATCCTTGTCGGTTTCCTTCAGCGCTTCCATGTTCGGATCGGTTTCACAGCCTGCTTCCAGAACCAGTTCTTTCAGCGCGTCGCGTGTGCCGGAGGTGGAAGGCGGGCCGTACACCAGGATCGGCAGGTCCGGCAGCGAGGGATCCACATCGGACCAGGTCTTGGCGGTTTGCGGTTTGCCATAGGGCGACGCTGCCAGAGCTTCGTAAACGATTTTCGGTGTCAGGTTCATGGTGATGCCGTTCTTCGCCGAAGCGAAGGCGATGCCGTCGAGGCCCACCTGAACTTCGATGATGTCGGTCACACCATTGGCCTGACAACCTGCGAATTCGCTGGCTTTCATGCGGCGCGAAGCATGTGTCATGTCCGGGGTGCTGGCCCCCAGACCTGCGCAGAAGAGCTTCATGCCACCACCAGTGCCGGTCGCTTCGATAATCGGCGAACGGAAATCGGGGTGCGTACGAACGAAGGATTCCGATACCGCCTTGGCGAAGGGGAAGACCGTCGAAGAACCGACCGCACGAATGGAATCGCGCGAGCCGCCATCGGCGCCGCCACAGGCAGCAAGAGCAACGGCGGATACGGCAGCGAAGATGAAAGATTTTGTCTTGGTCATGGGATGCCCTCGGGGATTGATAGCTAGCTGCGCCAAAGCGCTTCTATATTACATGGTTGCGACAGATATTTGACTTGGACCGTGCCGTGCGATCAGAAATCGACCTGGGCACGCACGCCGAGGACGTCGACATCGTAATTGCTGTTACCGTCGGCCGCGGGAATAGCGGCATCGGTGTAGTGGAGACGTCCGTAGTTAACGAGCAAAAGGGTATAGGCTGTCGGCTTCCAGATCAGCGATGCGAAATATCCGGCCTGCTTGCCGCCGAGTATGCCGGCATCGTTCAGATCCAGGTGGTCGTAGCGAACGTTGAACTGGACCGAGCCGATTCCGCCTTTGCCCAGTGGCGCATTGGGTTTGACGCGATCGAATTTGCCTTTTTTGTAGGTGCGCGAATCCTTCGTCAGAAACACACCCGCTTCGACGGAACCGCCGAAGAATCCGGGATCGTTCGCAGTGCTGGCGACATCGACGAATTGCCAGTATCCCTCTGCGGCGGCGTGAAAGCGTCCCCGGACCACTGCTGTCTCCACACCCAAACTGGTCTCGCTCTGTGCAGCGATCCTGCGCGTGTCGAGGAAGCGCTTTTCCGTAAAATGGACAAGTGGGCGCTGACGATATCTGACCGTCGCGTCGGGCTGGCCAAGATCGTTGTAATGAAACGATCCGCCGATATGCCATTGGGTCGCACCTGTCTTGGGCATGTAGACCGCGCGGATATCGACGCCGCGGTTATCGTCGGCCGTATCTTCGATGTTGTCGGTGAAGAACCCGCCTTGGATGAGCAGGGCGTCCTTCGAATAGGTGGCCGAAACGCCAAGCTTGCGCCTCAGATCGAAGGCGTCGGTGAAGGCGGCCCGTTCGATAAACGAAGTGTGCAGGCTGCTGGTCAGTTCTTCGAGAGACTGGAAGCTGTTGTGTTGACCGACGATAATTTCCACCGGGCCGGTCGTGTAAGAAAGGTCGGCGTCGAAGACTTCGCCTATCTTGTTCACGAAGCCCAGTTCCACCTTATAGCCGAACCCGCCGGGGATATCCCCCGCTGCACCCAGACGCGCACGCCGGACCTCGTGAGCGAACCCGTCGTCCACGCCGGTCGATGCGGGGGCATCTATGAACCCGCCGTCCAGCATCAGCCGTCCATGCGGTTCGAAGCTCCAGCCGTTATCCTTGCTCTTGCCGGTAGGGGCCGGTGCGCCCTGCGTTTCATACGCCGTGTTCTGCGTCACCTTGATCTTGCCGACCGGCAGTTTGGCCCGAGACTTCGTAATCGCAAGTTGAGGACGCGCAGCCGCGACTTTCACGGTCGAAACGGAATTGTCCTGCGCGTATGCCGGGCTCGCCAGGAATAGGGCGAACAAGCTAGCCGGCAATAACACTCGGTTGAGAACAGCCATTGGTGCAGCTCTTTTTCGGACGGAAGATTACGATCTAGCGACGCCCCTATGACCGGGAAATTACACTTCTGTGACACAAGCCAATCGAAATGAGTTTGCAATAAAAGCAAGCGATCAATCGATCACTCGGCCGTGTCATCTTTCTCAAGCGGCAGAATTACCGTAACCCGCGTACCTTCGCCAAGCGTGCTGTCGATATCCAGCCGTCCGCGATGCCGTTCGACGATGTGCTTTACGATCGCGAGACCAAGCCCTGTTCCCCCGGATGCACGGCTACGGCCGGGATCGGTGCGATAGAACCGCCGGGTAAGGTGAGGGATATGTTCCGCAGCAATGCCTTCCCCGCGATCGGTCACTGTCAAGCGGACCCGATTCTCGCCCTGTGGATGAAGGCGGACCGCTAGAGGTTGATCCGATGCGCCGTATTTGAATCCATTATCGACGAGATTGCGAACAAGCTGTTCGAGTTGTTGCCGGTCGCCGCGGACCGGGAACGCTCCGGTCGATTCGAAATCGAGCAGACCCGATCGTTCGCCATTGGCTGCGTCGCTGGCCGCACGTTCCGCCAGTTTCGATAGATCGAGCGTATCGCTGGGCAGGTCGTGCTTCTCAGCCTCGATTCGCGACAGGGACATAAGGTCGCTGACGAGATCCTGCAGACGCTTCGCTTCCCGCTGGATCGTGCCGAGAAACTTGTCTGCCATGTTCGGTTCGAGGCTTTCGACGTCTTCGCGCAATGTTTCGACGTAACCGATAATCGACGCCAATGGCGTCCGCAGTTCATGGCTGGCATTGGCGACGAAATCGGTGTGCGCCCGCGAAATATCCGCTTCGGCCGTCTTGTTCACGAACTCGATAACGGCCAGCCCACCGGGCAGGGTCTTGCGATTGATCCGCCAGATATCGGTACGGCGATTGAGGCCGCGGACAACTGCCCCGCCTTCGCTATCGCGTGCAAGCAATCGGATTGCTTCGGGCTGGCGCAGAGCCATTCGTACATCCTGCCCGACGATATGGCTGCCGAGCAGGGTGCGCGCCGAAAGGTTTGCAATGATGACCCGGTCTCGTTCGGTGATGACCACCGGCGTTTCGGAATGTTCGAAAAGGTCTGCCATGTTGTCGCGCGTAAAGGCCGGGCCGGCAGGGGCAGCCTTTGCTTCGGGGGGCCGGGCAGCCACGAGATAGAGAGAGCCAACCCATACCAGCAGGACGAGCCCGACATAAATCAGATCTACGCCGAGAGTCGCGAGAATGATGCAGGCGACGAACGCCAGCACAAATCCTGACCAGGGGAAGCTCGGCTCGCTCATCGCGGTCGCGGCTTAGCGGGCCGCGACGAAGTACGCCACCTGCTTTGTTTCCAAGATCGTGAAAGTGGTGACCCGTACGGGAATCGAACCCGTGTTTCAGCCGTGAAAGGGCCGCGTCCTAACCGCTAGACGAACGGGCCACAGGAGTGGCGCTTTTCGCGGATTGCAGAAGCAATACCACCACCGTGGTGACCCGTACGGGAATCGAACCCGTGTTTCAGCCGTGAAAGGGCCGCGTCCTAACCGCTAGACGAACGGGCCACGCCCGCTTGGCGGGTCGGTGGCGTGGCGGGGCAATTAGGCGCGGGGGTGCGGGTCGTCAACCCTGGAATGCACGCAATATTATCGATCCGCCCAGGCAGCGTCTTCAAGGTGAAGCTCCGCTTGGGGACGGCTGCCCCAATCGTCGATCTTCACACGCCCGGCGAGCCACAGTTTGCGCCCCTTCGAGGCGTGCAGCAGGGCCTGGCCCATTTCGCTCTCTGCTGCACGGAAGGCGATTCCCTTGAAGCTTTTTCCATCGTCGCCAGCAGCGATCAGCCGGACGTGATCGGTGCCGACAATATCGCATTTGACCAGCCGCACCGGGCCTACGGCAATGCGCGGTCCGGGCCAGCCCACCCCGTAAGGGCCGGCTTCTTCGAGTGAATTGACCAGTTCCGGTGTCAGGCCGCCAGGCGCCACCGAAAGATCGAGCGCCATATCGCGGCTCGCCGTGGCCCGCGCAACCTGTCCTTCCAGAGTGGAATCGAGCCAGTCTGCAAATCGTTCGATCTGGTCGCTATCGACAGTCAAGCCCGCCGCCATGGCGTGTCCGCCGCCTGCAACGAGCATTCCTTCGCTTCGTGCGCGGATGATCGCTGCACCCAGATCCACTCCGGTAATCGAGCGTCCCGACCCTTTGCCGGTTTGCCCGTCGAGAGCGATGACAAGCGATGGCTTGCCGGACTTTTCCTTGATGCGGCCAGCCACGATACCGATAACGCCCGGATGCCACCCTTCGCCCGCAACAAGATGGACGGCACGATTGTGCTGGGCGGCTAGCTGTTCTTCGGCAGCTTCCTGAACAGCCGCCTCGATCGCGCGGCGTTCATCGTTCAGGGCCGAAAGCTGTGCAGCAATTTCGCGCGCCTCGTCGGGATCGCGCGTCGTCAGCAGCCGAACGCCCAATGTCGATTCGCCGACCCGTCCGCCAGCGTTGATTCGGGGGCCAAGAGCGAACCCGAGATCGGAGCAGGCCGGGGCGCGCTTGAGCCGACTGGCATCGATCAACGCGGCCATGCCGATGTTGTCGCGCTTCGCCATGACTTTCAGGCCTTGCGCCACGAACGCGCGATTGAGGCCGTGCAGAGCCGCTACGTCAGCCACAGTGCCCAGCGCCACCACATCCAGCAGCGCCAGCAGATCGGGCTCCTTGCGATTTTCGAAGTAACTGCGGTTCCGTAATGTCCGCACCACGGCAATGGCGAGCAGGAACGCGACACCGACTGCGGCCAGATGGCCATGCGATGCAGCCTCGTCTTCCTCATCGAGCCGGTTCGGATTGACCAGCGCAACCGTTTTGGGAAGGTCGGGAGAACATTTGTGATGATCGACGACGATTACATCGATGCCTGCATCATGCGCCATGCCCAGCGCTTCATGCGCCATAGCGCCGCAATCGACGGTGACGATCAGGCTCGAACCTTCCTCGCCCAGTTTGACCAGCGCCTCGCCCGATGGGCCGTATCCTTCGAGCAGTCGATCGGGAATGTAATAGCCGGCCTCCACGCCGAGATCGCGCAACAACCGGATCAGCAGCGCGGAACTGGTCGCGCCATCGACATCGTAATCGCCGTAGATGGTGATCTTTTCGCCGGAAAGGACAGCCTGTGCGATCCGGTCCGCCGCGGTATCCATATCGCGAAAAAGCGACGGGTCGGGCAGGAAGTTGCGCAGTGTGGGGGTCAGGTGGCGGTCGATATCCTTCGGTGCGACCCCGCGCGACAAGAGGAGCTGGCGCACGATATTATCGCCGAGCGAAGGGGCGTTGCCGAGTTCCATATTGCCGCCTCGCCAGCACCAAGCGCGCCCCGTGAGGGAAGTGGATACACCGAATACGTTGGAAAGGGCCTGTGATGGCATGGCCCGGCAATACTCTGTCGGCCGACGATGCGAAAGGTGCATGCATTGACAATCTACAGGCGCTGGCGATGCTGTGCGAATGTCTACCGGATCCCTCCTCGTCGTCTGGCACAGCCGGACCGGCACCAGCGAACAACTGGCCAGAGCGGCTGCCGACGGAGCGGGCGAGGGGGGCGTGCTGCTGCGCGCAGAAGATTGCGCCCCTGCCGACCTGCTGTCTGCCGGCGGATATCTGTTTTGTTGTCCTGAAAATCTCGCCAGCATGAGCGGCGCAATGAAAGAGATGTTCGACCGCTGCTATTATCCCGTTCTGGGGCAGATCGAAGGGCGACCCTATGCAACCATCATCGCCGCCGGGTCGGATGGCGAAGGGGCGCAGCGCCAGATCGACCGTATCGCAACCGGATGGCGGCTGAAACGTGCGACCGAGGCCTGGATCGTGAATACAGACGCGCAGGAACCGGAGGAAATTCTGGCCGAAAAAACTGTTGCCCAAAACGACATCGACCAGGCGAGGCAAATGGGCGAAGCGATGGCGGAAGGCATTGCCCAGGGTATTTTCTGACAATCTATCGAACGGGGATCGAGCGGTGAAAGAAGCGTCCTACGACGAAGCGAAAACAGCGAACCTGCCGGGTCTCCTGCTGCTGCTGCTCGAACCGGGCGGTCGGCCCGATCATGACGCCCTGCACAGGTTGATAGCGGATATACCTCGCGCCGACGTGAGCCTTCCCCGCATATTGAATGCCTCGGGGATCGTGGAAGTCATCGTCGATGGCCTGACATTCGATATCCATGGCCTCGCATCGGATGCTCCGATTTCTCCTCCGCGCATCCAGTATGCATTCGATTGTCGCGTTGAAGATCTGTCGGGATGCGATGTGATGGGCCTTTGTCCAGCGCCGCATCTGGCAGGTGGCGCAAATGCCTTGCCCGTCATCCGCACGATGCTGAGTCTCGGCGTAAAGCTTGCGGAACGTATCGGCGGGGTGCGCGCCCTCTGCTGGACGCCCGCCAGAACTGCGATTGCAGCATCGACGTTCATTGCTGCGGTCAATGCTTGGCTGGCCGGCGGGCAAATTCCTGCGCCCGGTCTGTTCGGCCTTTACAGCGAAGCGGACGGTACGCGGAGAACCGATGGACTGGCTTTCCTGGTCGGGCGGGAGCTCGTCATCGACAAAGATCTTTGCAATGACGACGCCGCTGCCATGCGTATCGCAGCGAGCATCGCCCACGATCTGGCAGGCTACGGCGCCCCCGATGTTGCGGAAGACTGCTGGCTGGAGAATGGCTGCCTAATCCGACTTGAACCGGATGATCGGACGGCAACCATTGGCGTGCGACCCGCACTCAAATCTGCCGAACTGGCAAATGCGGCGCGCGCCCGTTAGCCGATCGTTTTCGCCAGTTCCGTCTTGGCCGCCTGATACTCGCGTTCAAGCCGGGAGACGGTTTCTTCGACCGGCGCACTTTTCGTGACCGTTCCGATGCCCTGACCCGAACCCCATATGTCTTTCCAGGCCTTGGCCTTGGTATTGCCGCCGCTGCCGAAGTTCATCTTGCTCGGATCGCTGACCGGAAGATTTTCCGGATCGAGGCCGGCGCCTTCGATGCTCGAGCGCAGATAGTTTCCATGCACACCGGTAAACAGGTTCGTATAAACGATGCCGTCGGCGCGACCTTCGACGATCGCCTGCTTGTAGCGTTCGTCGGCATTGGCTTCGGTGGCGGCGATCCAGGGCGATCCGATATAAGCGAAATTCGCGCCCAGCGCCTGCGCCGCCAGGATCGAACGCCCGTGCGCGATCGAGCCAGACAGGGCCACCAGCCCGTCGAACCATTCGCGGATTTCCTGCATCAGCGCGAACGGGCTGAGGACACCTGCATGGCCGCCTGCGCCCGCTGCGACGGGGATAAGGCCGCTAGCACCCTTTTCGATAGCCTTGCGCGCAAACCGGTCGTTGATGACGTCGTGCATGGAAATGCCGCCCCAGCCTTTGACGGCGCTGAACACCTCTTCGCGCGCGCCGAGCGAGGTGATGACCAAGGGCACCTGCCATTTCGCGCAGGTCGCCATGTCCGCTTCGAGCCGGTCGTTCGACTTGTGCACGATCTGGTTCACGGCATAGGGCGCCGCCGGACGATCGGGATTGTCGCGATTATGTGCAGCCAGTTCTTCGGTGATCTGATGCAGCCATTCGTCGACCTGGGTTTGCGGGCGCGCATTGAGCGCGGGGAAAGACCCGATGATCCCCGCCTTGCACTGCGCGATGACCAGCTCCGGACCCGATACGATGAAGAGCGGCGAGCCGATGACCGGCAGGCGCAGCTTGTCGAAGGGGGCGGGCAGGGTCATGGCTGTAGGTCCTCTCTCGTGTGATCGAGGAGGGGTTATGGCGGCTTCGTCCCGTTGTCGAGGGTGACGTTACGTAAACGTCAAGCGGCGGGAAGGATGTGCTCGATGTCGTAAATGCGCGCGGCATTGCCTGCAAACAACGCACGCTTTTCCTCGGCGCTGTACCCTTGCGCAAGCCGTTTGAATGCATTCCACAACACCGGATAACTCGCGCCCCACCGGTCGACGGGATAATTCGATTCGAACATCGCCCGGTCTGCGCCGAAAGCGTCGATGCAGGTTTCGATATAGGGCTGCCACATGGTAGCGAGTTTTTCTGACCCATCGCCTGCTGCAGGTCCGTCTTCGGGCATGCCGCAAAACGCCATGGCAAGACCGCCCAACTTTACCGCGACATTCGGGCATTCGCCAATCGCGTTGATCGATGCGCGCCACGTGTCGAAGCGTTCGTCCAGCTTTCCGCGATAGCTGGCAATGTTGAGCGGCGTACCGCAATGGTCGAGAACGATCTGCTGATCGGGAAACGCTCTTGCCAGCTCCAGCACATCGCCGAGCTGCGGCTCGAGCAGCCAGGCGTCGAAAGTCAGTCCGTGTTCGGCATAAGCGGCAAAACCTGCGCGAAAGGCATCCGATCCGTAAAGACCTTCCGGAGCGTGAAACGGAGGTCCGAGTACCTCTGCATCGGCATCCCAGGCGCCTGCATGGCGGATCCCCTTGAACCTCCCGTTGCCGGCTGCAACCAGCGCTTCGATCACCGGATTGACAGCTTCGCCCAGTGTAAGGTCGGCATGGCCGACAATTGCGGCACAAGGCCGGTAATCGCCGTACAGCCCGCTCGCGCCCTGTGCCGCCACGCCGTTCACGAATTCGACCTCGCCCACGGGTTTCATCGCGTCGCCGCGATTTGCGTCGTAAAAGGCACCGCATTCCATGAACACGGTGCCGATGATGTTATGGCCGCTATGCGTGTCCGAATGCAGTTCGTCGAAGGTGTAGTAAGCTGCCCCGGCGATGGCATCGATGAAATCGTGTCGCGGTTCGGGGAAGGCCGGGATCAGGGGCCGCAAATCCCATAAATGGTGATGCGGATCGATGATCGGCAGATCGGGTTCAAGAATGTCTTCGGTCATCGTCAGCCTCTTCCCTTTTGTTCTTTGCAGCGATGTAAACCTTAAGAGGCACGGCCCTGACAAGCGAAATTGGCGAGTCCGTCCAATTGGTTCGCCCATTGGTTCGACGCCGCAGTGAGGATCGCGGCCGACTACGTGATCTCACCAATATGCTTCCCTTCGCGCGATTAACTGCCGGACTGTATCCAGACGCTCATGGCGATTGCGGATCGAACTATGCGCGCCGCGATGCGTATCGTGGCCTACGGAACGCTCTTCCTAGCTGTTACCTGCTGCACGATCTTCTGGACCCGCTTTACGGGTGGCCTGGCGTTCGTGTGGCTCGGAACGGCAATCGCTTCGGCGCTGTTCCTGGCCCTGCCGCACGCCCAACACTTCCGGGCCGCTGCCTTTCTCACCTTGATGAGCACAGTCGCGACCAGCCTCTTCGGGTTCGGACCTGTCTGGGCTTTTCCACTCGCGCTGATCAATGTGTTCGAAGCCTGGTTCATTGCCTGGCTGCTTGTGCGGATCAGGCCGGAACGCGACTATATCGAAAGCGAACGCGGGATCGTATGGCTCGGCTTGCTGGCAGGTGTGGTGGGTCCGTTTGCGGCGGCCATTCCCGGTGGGCTGCTGGTCACGCAGATCGTGGGTGGAAGCGCGCAATTTCACACTTTCTCGTGGCTGGTGGGCCATGGCCTCGGCACCCTGCTGGTAATGCCACTTGCCCTGCTGCTGACGTCATACCGCGAACCCCTGGTCATGCGGGTCAGAGAAGTCGGGAAGGTGTTCTCCTTCTCCGCCGTCGTCCTGCTAACCCTGGCAATTTCAGCCTGTGCGCTTCTCCAGTCGACATTGCCGTCGCTGTTTTTGCCGATCGTACCGCTGGTACTGGCAAGCTACCATTTCGGCCGCTTCGGTGCATCGATCACCGTCCTGATCATAACGGCATTTTCGGCCGTGACGCTCGGGCTGGATGTCGGTGTCTTTGCCGAACTCCACCTCGCACTGTGGCAGAAAGTCCTGTTCGTTCAGTTCTACCTCAGCGTGCTCCTGCTGATATCGTTTCCTCTGGCCGTGGCGCTCAAGCAGCGACAGCGGTTCATGCAGGAACTGGTCAACCGGGAAGCAATGCAACGGTTGATTGCCGATCATTCTGACGATGCTCTCCTCCATCTGGATGAAAGCGGAACGATCCGCTTCGCATCGCCGGCCTCGACGCGGCTGAGCGGGCACAACGCGGTCGAAGGTCGGCATCTCGCGGCGTTCTTCGGGACGTTCGACCGCAAAATTGTCGTCGATGCGCTCGCTTTGGCTGCCAGATGTCCCGGCCAGACGGAAATCATTGAACGCTCGGTCGAGCGGGGTGGAAAGACACGCTGGCTCGAAGCGAAATTGCGGGCCATCGAACCTGCAAGGAAGCAGGCCCCGACCTTTGTCGTGACCATTCGCGACGTCACCGAGCGCAAGCTCGCTGAAATCCAGATATCACGGGAAGCGCGAACCGATGTGCTGACAGGTCTGCCCAATCGCCGTGCCCTTCTCGGCGTGCTGGAAGAGCAGCTCGAATTTGCCGACGAAAGGCCGTTCGGGTTTGCCCTGATCGATCTCGATCACTTCAAGGCGATCAACGATTCCCATGGACATGCGGTGGGAGACAAAGTGCTGCAGCAGGTCGCTGGAATCATGCGTGACAGTGCGAGCGACGATTGCTTTTTTGCTCGCATAGGCGGCGAAGAATTCGGGCTGGTTGCCGTCGGCTCGGCTGTCGATAACATGGCCATCATTTGCGAGCGCCTGCGTCTTGCCATTCTGCGCAACGTAATGACCGACAATGACGGCGGACATTTCAACGTCACTGCCAGCATAGGAATCGCGCGGATATCAGAACGGTGCAGTTCGTCGATGGCCATGCAGGCGGCCGACGGCCCGCTCTATTCGGCAAAGGCTGCCGGCCGCAATTGTCTGCGCTTTGCCCAGCACATGGGGCATTTCGTGCTAGCGGACACGAACGACATGCCCGCATCGCCTCTGCGCGCTATCCGCTAGGTCGGCACAACCGCCGAATTGGCCGCGCTGAGCACGGCTCGAACACTGGCCGTTGCGATGTCCTCGTCGATCCCGCAGCCCCAGATCGTGCGTCCCTCGGCAGTTCGGCATTCCAGATAGGCCGCCGCACGGCTGTCGCGTCCGGTCGTCAGCGCGTGTTCGGTATAATCGACGACTTCCAGGCTCAGTCCGAAAGCGTCCTCGATCGTGCTCACCACCGATGAAATAAGCCCGTTGCCGCGGCCCGACACCGTCTGTTCCTGCCCTTCCACAGCGATCGTGCCCGTGAAGAGGCGGGTTCCGTCGCTTGCCCGACGCTCTTCATACTCGACCAGCTGGAAATGCTTTGGACGCGTCTGAACATGGTAGGCCGTCCTGAAGGCCTCCCAGATGTCGGCGGCATTGAGTTCGCGCCCCAGACGGTCCGCCATGCGTTGCACATGCGGGCTGAAATCGGCCTGCATCTTCTTGGGCAGCTTGAGACCCTGATCCTGTTCCAGAACCCAGGCAAACCCGCCTTTGCCGGATTGCGAATTTACGCGGATGACGGCTTCGTAGCTGCGGCCCAGATCGGCGGGATCGATCGGCAGGTATGGTACGCGCCAATGCGGATCGTTTTGCGTTTCGAGCGCTGCGAACCCTTTCTTGATGGCGTCCTGATGACTGCCGGAAAAGGCGGTATAGACCAGTTCCCCGCCATAGGGATGGCGCTGGTGGACGGGCAGTTCGTTGCAATATTCGACGGTCTCGATAACCCCGTCGATGTCTGAAAAGTCGAGCTTGGGATCGACGCCCTGCGTGTACATGTTCAGCGCCATTGTCACGAGGCAGCAATTGCCGGTGCGTTCTCCGTTCCCGAACAGACAACCTTCGACCCGGTCTGCGCCCGCCATCAGTGCCAGTTCGGCTGCCGCGACGCCGGTGCCACGATCGTTATGGGTGTGAAGAGAGATCACCGCACTTTCGCGATTGGGCAGGTTGCGGATGAAATATTCGACCTGGTCGGCGTAGATATTGGGGGTGGCCGCTTCGACTGTTGCAGGCAGGTTGAGGATGATGGGATGGTCCGGCGTCGGGGCCAGTACATCCATGACCGCTTCACAAACCTCGAGACTGAAATCGAGTTCGGCAGTCGAAAAAGTTTCCGGACTATACTGAAAATGCCAGTCCGTATTCGGTTGCCGACCTGCCTCGTCGCGCATCACTTTTGCGCCTTCAACCGCAATGTTCCGCACCTGATCGCGGGTCATGTTGAACACCACTTCGCGCCAAGCGGGGCTGACGGCATTGTACAGGTGGACAATCGCCGCCCGCGCGCCGGTCAGACTGGCAAAGCTGGTTCGGATCAGGTCTTCACGGCTTTGCGTCAGTACCTGGACCATCACGTCGTCGGGGATCCGGCCCGACTTCACGAGGCCGGAAATGAAATCGAACTCGGTCGCGCCTGCGCTGGGGAACCCGACTTCGATTTCCTTCACGCCAACGTCGACGAGCAGATCGAAAAAGCGGGTTTTCTTGTGCGCGTCCATGGGGTCGACGATGGCCTGATTACCGTCGCGCAGATCGGTCGACAGCCAGCGGGGTGGGGCCGTTATGGTGCGCGTCGGCCAGTGCCGGTCGGTCAGAGGGACCTGCGGAAAGGGCGAATATTTGGTGCTCGGGTCGCGGAGCATGGACATCTGGAAAATCTCGGATCTTGCGGAAACTTGCGGGTGAAACTTCGTCCCTTGGGCGCTCAGCGCACCCGGGCAGGCACGCAAGCTGTCACGCCCAAGGGCGTGTAAGTCGCAGAATAAGGCCGAGTGCGCCGTTCATGCGCATCGCTATGCGAAAGGATGTATGGGTTGTAAAGAAAAACAGTCTTGGGCATCCCGAGAAATTATATTTCCCATCGACAAGGACAGACAATGGCCGAAGCGCATTCGCTATATGAAACAATGGGGCTGGTGCGCATCGTCGAAACCGATCCTGAAGGGCGGGCAACTCTCGAATACGAAGCGAAGCGGGAGCAATGCCATTCAGGCGGTGTGGTGCAGAGTGGCTTCATCAGCGGGTGGATCGATGCGGCCATGGCGCATGCTGCCATCGCGAAGAACGGGCCGGGGATCGTCCCGATGACGCTCGAACTCAAGGTCAGCTTTTTCGCGCCGACGAGGCCCGGCCTGGTCATTGCCGAGGCCTGGGTCGAGCGCCACGGCAAACGCACAAGTTTCTACGAAGGGCATTTGAAGCAAGCGGACGGGACCGTGTTGGCCAAGGCTACCAGCACGATCCTTCTGGCGGATATGACCCGCGTGGTAGCAGCATCGAAGAAAGCGACGGAAGGTTAGCGCCAGCGTAGCCTGTCCGGCGTCAGTTGCGTAAGTGAGGTGACGCCCATCAGCCGCATCCCCCGCTCGAACTCTTCCTTGAGGATGTTCACCGCGCGCTCCACGCCAGCCTGACCTGCGGCTGCCAAGGCGTAGAGATAGAGTCGCCCGCCAGATGCTGCAGTTGCGCCAGCCGCCACGCTTTTGAGAACGTGCGTCCCACGCCGGACCCCGCCATCGAGAATGATCTCGATCTCGCCGCCGACCGCGTCGACGATTTCGCGAAGCTGGTCGAACGGCGCGCGACTGCCGTCGAGCTGCCGACCGCCGTGATTGGAAATCATGATCGCATCGGCGCCGATTTCAACCGCCCGCCGCGCGTCGGCAACGCTCATGATACCCTTGAGCGCGAAGGGGCCGCCCCAATCCTGCCGGATGCGCGCGGCGGTATCCCAGTCCATGTTCGTATCGAGCATGGTGTTGAAATAATCCTGGATGCTCACCGGCCTGCCCGTACCCTCCTGCACATAACGGTCGAGATTGGGCAGGCGGAATTTCGGACCGAAGACGTAATCCATCGTCCAGCGCGGGCGCGTGGCGTAACTCCACAGTGCGCTCGGGGTGAAACGAGGCGGCGTGGTGAACCCTGATCGCAGGCACCGCTCGCGTTTGCCGGACACGATCGTATCGACGGTCAGCGCCAGCGCATCGAACTTCGCCGCCTGGCACCGTTCGATCATGCTGGCGTTCAGCCCCTTGTCCTTGTGAACGTAGAGCTGGAACAGCTTGGGCCCGCTCGTCAGCGCTGCGATCTCTTCGATGGAGTGTGTGGCAAGGCTGGATATCCCGAACCACACGCCGAATTTCTCCGCAGCCAATGCGACCGCGCGTTCTCCATCGCGGTGAAACGCGCGCTGCAGCGCGGTTGGGCTCAGCATGAGGGGGAGGGTACTCCTGCGCCCCATGATCGTGCAGGAGGTGTCGATTTCGCCCACACCCGCAAGAACATCGGGCACCAGATCGACATCGTCGAAGGCGCTGGTGTTGCGCGCCTTGGTGATTTCATCGTCCGCCGCACCGTCGATATAATCAAATACCGGCCAGGGCAGACGCCGCTCGGCAAGCACCCTGAAATCGCCGATATTATGACAATCGCGAAGCTTCATGACGATCGATCGGCCCGGCTAGTGCGGCGGGCAAGCGGGCGCGTCCATGACCCGGTGCCATGGACGCGCCCGTCTTTCATTGTTTTTCGAACGCGGCGCTGATCGTCAGTTCGACCTCGTCCGATACCATCGGCACGAAGGTCGACAGGCCGAACTCGCTGCGGTTGATCGTCGTGGTGCCCTCGAAGCCGATCGTTTCCTTCTTGCTCATGGGGTTGGCCCCTGCGCCGGTGAATTCGGCAGCGATCGTGACGGGCCGCGTGACGCCGTTCATGGTCAGGTCGCCGACGATGGTGGCGCCCGTTTCGCCCGAGCGCGTGACCGATGTCGATACGAAGCGCGCGGCATCGGGGTTGGGGCCGAAGAAATCGGGTTCGCCGCCGTCCTTGCCAGCTCTCAGTAGGTGGTCCTTGAGGCCGGCGGATGCGACGGTCACGTCCGCGATCGGGATGGTCACGTCGAGGCTGGCGGCTTCAGGGTTCGCCGGGTCAAGCTGCAGCGTCCCCTCGATGTCGCCGAACAGGCCGAAATAATCATTGAAGCCGAAGTGGTTGAGCCGCCAGCTTACCAGCGTGTGTCCGGGATCGGTCGCATAGGTGCCGGCCGTGACGCGCGAGACATCGACCTGGCCGGGGATGGCGGGGGCATCGTCGGCAAAACCCGGGGCGGCCAGAACGAGAGCAAGGCCGCCGGCAAGCGGCAATGCGTGGCGCAGTTTGATGGGGAAAGTCATTGATGCAGTCTCCTGTTGCAGATCCGGGCCGGAGTGTGCGCATCGCGTGGGAAGGGCGCAAGAAGGCACACGGGGGTAACCCCGCAGCGCCACGCTTGCGCCCGATCCGTCAGTTCTTGTCCTTGTCGACCAGCTTGTTCGCACCGATCCACGGCATCATGGCGCGAAGCTGCGCCCCGGTCTGCTCGATCGGATGCGCTTCGGCGGCCTTGCGGCTTGCCTTGAGTTCGGGCTGCCCGGCCTGGTTGTCGAGCACGAAATCCTTCACGAACCGGCCGGACTGGATATCCTTCAGCACCCGCTTCATCTCGGCCTTCGTTTCGTCCGTGATGATGCGCGGGCCGGTCTTGATGTCGCCGTATTCGGCCGTGTTGCTGATCGAATAGCGCATGTTGGCGATGCCGCCTTCGTACAGCAGATCGACGATCAGCTTGGTTTCGTGCAGGCATTCGAAATAGGCCATCTCGGGCGCATATCCCGCTTCCACCAGCGTTTCGAAACCCGCCTGGATCAGGTGCGTGATACCGCCGCACAATACGGCCTGCTCACCGAACAGATCGGTTTCGCATTCTTCCTTGAAGTCGGTTTCGATGATGCCCGAACGCCCGCCGCCCACGGCACTGGCATAGGACAGGGCGAGCTGCTTGGCATAACCCTGGCCGCCCGACTGTTCGCTTTCCTGATGCACCGCGATCAGGCACGGCACGCCGCCGCCCTTGATGTATTCGCCGCGCACGGTGTGGCCCGGGCCCTTGGGCGCGATCATGATCACGTCGACGTCGGCGGGCGGATCGATCAGGCCGAAATGGATGTTGAGCCCGTGGGCGAAGGCCAGCGCGCTGCCCGGCTTCATCTTGCCTGCGACCTCGTTGGCGTAGATTGCGGCCTGATGCTCGTCCGGGGCAAGGATCATCAGCACATCGGCCCATTTCGCGGCCTCGGATACTGTCTTCACCGTGAACCCTGCGCCCTCGGCCTTTTTCGCCGTCGCTGATCCTTCGCGCAGCGCGATGACGACTTCGCCGACACCGCTGTCACGCAGGTTCTGCGCATGGGCATGCCCCTGGCTGCCGTAGCCCACAATGGCGACCTTCTTGTCCTTGATCAGGTTCGTGTCGCAATCGGTATCGTAATAAACTTGCATTGGATTCCTCTTGAAAACTTTGGCGTCAGTCCTGTGCGGGACCGCGCATCATGCCCACGATCCCGGAACGACCGACCTCGACGAGGCCGAGTTCGCGCATGAGAGCGATGAAGCTGTTGATCTTGTCGGGCGAACCCGTGAGTTCGAAGACGAAGCTGCTGGTCGTGGTGTCCACCACATTGGCGCGGAACAGTTCGGCAATGCGCAGCGCCTCGACCCGGTTGTCGCCTTTCCCGGCCACCTTCACCAGCGCCAGTTCGCGTTCCACATGGGCGCCGCTTTCCGTCAGGTCGATCACCTTGTGCACCGGCACCAGCCGTTCCAGCTGGGCGCGGATCTGGTCGATCACCGGCTCGGGGCCGTTGGTGACGATGGTGATCCGGCTGATCGCATGGTCTTCCGAAATGTCGGCCACGGTCAGGCTGTCGATATTGTACCCGCGCGCGGTGAACATGCCCGTGATCTTGGCCAGGATACCCGGCTCATTGTCGACGATGACATTGAGAACGTGCCGTTCGGCGGCCTGCATGGCGATCTTCATTGTTCGCGATCCTGCCACAGGGGTTCGAACATGCGCCCTTCGCCGTCGTAGTCGCGCAGGAAATCGCGGCCGCGCCGCACGGCTTCGAAATTATCCGTCTGGCGGCTGAGGTCGAGCGTGTCGGGCAGCAGGACCCAGGCTTCGTCGTCCTGCTTTTCCGCGACTTCCATGCCCAGGAAACGCTGGCCGTTATCCTCGATCCAGTTCAGCAACCGGTCGGCATCGTCACGGGTGAACCACACACGCCGTTCTGCGCGATCCGCAAACTGCGGCGGTATTTTCTGCTGCATTCCCATCAGACCAGCGCCTTCGCTTCATCATCCATGGTGCCGCCCACTTCGTCTCCGTAAAGCAGCATGTCGGTATGCGCTGCCCCGCTGGGGATCATCGGGAAGCAGTTGGCTTCCTTGGCCACTTGGCAATCGACCATCACCGGGCCGTCATGCGCCAGCATGGCTTCGATCCCCGCATCCAGCTGGCTTTCATCCTCGATGCGGATGCCTTTCCAGCCATAGGCTTCCGCCAGTTTCACGAAATCGGGCAGGCTGTCGGAATAGCTGTTGGAATAGCGGCTCTCGTAGGTGAGCTCCTGCCATTGGCGGACCATGCCCATGTACTCGTTATTGAGGATGAAGATCTTCACCGGCAGGCGATACTGGCTGGCCGTGCCCAGCTCCTGGATGTTCATCTGGATGCTGGCTTCACCGGCAATATCGATCACCAGGCTGTCGGGATTGCCCAGTTGCGCGCCGATCGCTGCGGGCAGGCCATATCCCATCGTGCCCAGACCGCCGCTGGTCAGCCACCTGTTCGGCTGCATGAAGTGGAAATACTGTGCCGCCCACATCTGGTGCTGGCCCACTTCGGTGGTGATGATCGGATCGCGGTCCTTCGTCAGCGCGAACAGGCGCTCGATGCTCTTCTGCGGCATGATCTGGTCGCTTCCGCGCTCCGGATACGCCAGGCAATCGCGCGCTTTCCAGCCCAGGATGCGCGCCTTCCATTCGGACAGGTCCCGCGGTTTGCGATTGCCCCAGGCTTCCACAATCTGTTCGAGCACATGGGCGCAGTCGCCGATGATGCCGAGATCGACGGGGACGATCTTGTTGATGCTCGCGCGGTCGATATCGATGTGAACCTTCTTCGCTTCGGGCGCGAAGGCATCCAGCCGGCCGGTCACGCGGTCGTCGAAGCGGGCCCCGATCGCAATGATCAGGTCGGCCCGGTTCATGGTCATGTTGGCTTCGTATGTGCCGTGCATGCCCAGCATGCCCAGCCAGTCCGGATGGTCGGCGGGGAACGCGCCCAGTCCCATCAGCGTGCTGGTAACCGGCGCGCCCGTCATGTCCTGCAGCTTGCGCAGCAACTGGGTCGCGCGCGGGCCGGCATTGATCACGCCGCCACCGGTATAGAATACCGGGCGCTCCGCCTCGGCCAGCATCTCGACCGCCTCCGCGATTTCATCGGCCGCGCCCACCATGCGGGGCTGATAGCGGTGCGAGGGAAGGGGGCTTTCGTCTTGACCGTCCCAGCTCGCCAAGGCGATCTGCACGTCTTTCGGAATGTCGACGACCACGGGGCCGGGTCGGCCGGATGTGGCGATGCGGAACGCTTCCTCGATCGTCGCGCCCAGGCGCTCGGGGTCTTTCACGAGGTAATTGTGCTTGGTGCAATGCCGCGTCAGGCCGATCGTGTCCGCTTCCTGGAAGGCATCGGTCCCGATCAGCGCCGTGGGCACCTGTCCGGTGATCACCACCATGGGGATCGAGTCCATATAGGCATCGGCGATACCGGTTACGGCATTGGTCGCGCCCGGCCCGCTGGTTACCAGCACGACCCCAGGCTTGCCGGTGGAACGGGCATATCCTTCCGCAGCATGCGCGGCGCCCGCTTCATGACGTACCAGAATATGCCGAATGCCGTCGTCCGCGAATAGCTCGTCGTAGATCGGCAGCACCGCGCCGCCGGGGTATCCGAAAACGAATTCCACACCTTGCCGCTTGAGACATTCGATCAGGATTGCTGCGCCGCTGCGCTCGATACTCACGTCAACCTCCGACCCGTCCGGGTCTTCATAAGATACAAATCGGCCCGACGCTGGGGTCTGAAGCGCCGGGCCGACAACGCCTCAGATAGGCGGGCCGTATTTCACGGTCAACCGCCTTATTGAAATAAAGAAACAAAAAAATCGTGGTCGGCGATAGTTTTGTTATCCGCTCTCGGCCACGACTGGGGCAGCTGATTGCGGAACCATGTATATTGGCGCTTGGCATACTGGCGCGTGGCAAGCTGGCCAGCGGCGATAGCTTCAGCGCGCGATAGATCTCCTTCAAGCAATGCCTTGATCTCCGGAACGCCGATGGCGCGCATGACGGGCAGGGCGGGGTCAAGACCGCGCTCCAGCAGTGCCTCCACTTCCGCCAGCGCTCCCTTGTCGAGCATGCGTTCGAAACGCAGGTCGCAGCGGGCATTCAGCCATTCGCGCTCCGGCAGCAACACCAAGGGGTGCAGCACGATTTTCCCGCTGATCCCTCCCGACTGGCGGTCCTGCCAGTAGATCATCGGATGGCCGGTGGATCGCACCACCTCCAGGGCGCGGGCCATCCGCTGGCTGTCGCGCGGGCGAAGGCGCCCGGCGGCCTCCGGGTCCTCCTCGACCAGGCGGGCGCGCAGGTCCTCGGTCGAAAGCTCGCGCACCGCCTCTCGCACGTGCGGATCGATCGCGGGGATCGGGGATATGCCATCCAGCAATGTGCGCATGTACAGTCCGGTCCCGCCGCACAGGATCGGCACGCTGCCGGCGGCGTGCGCTTCCTCTATCGCGGCTTTGGCGGCATCGGCCCAGTTGGCGGCAGAGCAGGGCTCGGCACCGTCCCATGTACCGAACAGCCGATGTTCGATCCCGCCCATCTCGTCTTCGGTCGGCCGAGCCGACAGAATATGCAGGTCGCGATAGACCTGCTGGCTGTCGGCATTGATTATGACGCCATGGCGTCCCTCGCGACCGAGGCGCTGTGCCAGCTTCACCGCGAGATCGCTCTTGCCGCTGGCGGTCGGCCCTGCGATTAGCGCGACCGGTTTCAAATCGGGAGAAATATTGGTGCTCATTGCCCGGCTGATAGCAGACATGGACGGCGTGGAAACACGCCTCGACGCGGCAATGAAAGCCTGCGCAGCGGCGGACATGCCGGTGGCCATGGCGGGCATGCTCGATTTCTGCAGCGACGTGCTCCAGCTTTCGCTCCCGCATGGCGACGGCAGGCAGCTTGCGGAAATCCTGACCGAATATTTCGGCGATTGCGATCTGCTCATCTCCGATCACGAAATCGAAGTGCCCCGTCTCTTCGTATCCGACATGGATTCCACCATGATCGGGCAGGAATGTATCGACGAACTCGCAGACTTCGCCGGGCTGAAGGACAAGGTGGCCGCAATCACCGAACGGGCTATGCAGGGCGAACTCGATTTCGGCAGCGCTCTCAAGGAACGCGTCGGCTTGCTCGAAGGGCTGGAAGAAAGCGCGATCCACCGCTGTCTGGCCGAACGCATCCGGCCGGTCGATGGCGCGCGCACGCTGGTCGCCACGCTACGAAGCAAGGGGTGCCGCACCGTTCTGGTCACCGGCGGCTTCCATCATTTCGCCGATCCCATTGCCGAAGATCTCGGTTTCGAACGGGTCGTGGGCAATCGTCTCGGTGTCGCGGGCGGCAAGCTGACCGGTCTGCTTGCAGGGCCCGTCAGCGATGCGTCGACCAAACTCGCAACGCTGGAAGAAGAACGCGCACAATTGGGCGAAGGCGCGCGGGTTCTGGCTACGGGCGATGGCGCCAACGACATTCCCATGATCGAGGCTGCGGATTACGGCATCGCCTATCGCGCCAAGCCCAAGGCCCGCGATGCGGCCAATGGACGGATCGGCAGTGTACACCTCACCGCCATACTCCGGCTGTTCGGTATTCCGGAAAGCGAGTGGGTGGAGGATTTCGCTGCCGGCTAACCGGTACGCGCCTTCCCCCAACGAAGGGGCTAGTTTCTTTTAAGGACCGATCGGCTATAACCGGCGGCATGACCGGAACGTCTCCCGCCGCAATCGATCTGGAAACTGCCTTTGACGGCACGCCCTTGCGCCATCCGACTCGCCCTCGGTCCCGCTATCGCCCGCTGGCAGCAGTGCGGCATTTTCGCGAGCTGCTGAAGGACAAGGAAAACACGGCGGAAGTCTTCAGGATTTACGATGCGCTGCCTTCCAGGCAGTTTGTCCCGCGTGTGCGCGCGCTGACGCTCAGCCCGCATGGCGATGCTCTACGTCGCAGCGAACCGTTCCTGCCTCCCATCCTCGACGATCACGACGCCCTGCGCAAAACTCCGGCCGGTTCGGTCGCGCACGCCTATTGCGATTTCATGGAAAGCGAAGGTCTCTCGGCCGCCGGTCTCGTCGCGGAATTCGAAAAGGCGGGGCGGCCGGTCTATGACGATCTGGTTCAGTGGTTCGGCTTCCGCCAGCGCGACACCCACGATCTCATGCATGTGCTGACCGGCTACGGCCGCGATGCGCTCGGCGAACAATGCGTGCTGCTGTTCACCCACGGCCAGAGCCCGAGCCAGGGCCATCTTCTGCTGGGCTATGCAGGCTCGTTGCATCTCAAGAAACTCGTGAAGAGCCGGGCGCCGGTAATGAGGGCCGTTCGCCAGGCTCATCGCACCGGCAAGGCCTGCCCGCCGCTCGTCGAACTTTCGATCCGGGAACTGCTGGTCAAGAATCTCGAGCAGGCAAGGGCCGAACTCAACATTCCGGAACCGCATTGGTATCGCGAATGCCACCGCATCTGGCGCGAAGAAGGCATCGATCCCTACGATCTGCTCGCCCAGAAACAGGAAACGGAACTCGTTTCTGCCTGATCGGCGGGCCATCATTCTGTATGGCCGGGTGTTCGGCCCTCAGATCATACGTTTGATCAGCATGCGTGCCGCTGTCGGATTGCGCACTTTTGCGCCGGCGATGAAGAACACATAGGTATCGCGCCCGCCCTTGGACCATCCGTGCGTTTTATCGGCCCACGCGTCCAGAGCCTCGTCATCATACCCGGTTTCGACTGATTCTTCAGTACGTTGCAGCCGCGCATAGGAAAAATCCGCCGTCGCCTCGTCTATGCAGGGATATTCATCGCTATCGGCAAAAACCACCGCCATGTTCCGTGTGCGCGCAAGCTCGAAGAATGTTGGATCCTCGAAACTTTCATGCCGGATTTCAAGGGCGTGGCGCAGCGCAACGCCGTCTTGGCTATCGGGAACAAGGTCCAGAAACCGGGCGAAATCGTCTCGCTCGAAATGCTTGGTCGGCGCGAATTGCCACAGGATCGGTCCCAGCTTGTCGCCCAGTTCGGTAAACCCCTGATTGAGAAACTTCTCAATCGAATCAGCGCCTTCTGCCAGAACCTTGCGCGCAGTCGAATAGCGGGAGGCCTTGACGGTGAACTGGAAACCTTCCGGTACGGCCTCGCCCCATTTGCGCCAGCTGGCCGGCTTCTGCCGGCCATAGAAGGTGGCATTTATCTCGATCGCAGTAAGATGCTGCGCGGCGTATTCCAACTCTCGCCGCTGGACCAGCCCATCGGGATAGAAGACGCCGCGCCAGGGCGCGTAGGTCCAGCCCCCTATGCCGACGCGGACCGTCAGCCTTCCATCCACTCTGTAAAGAACGAGGTATGGGCCGCCTTCAGTTCGGCGATCGTCTTGCCAAACAGCGTATCGCCGCCCGTCTTCCCGATCCGCCTGAACCCGATCGACGCCGTGTCCTCGTTCTCCGTTCCCTTGGCGAGCGCTTCATTCAGCGCCTGCGTATCCGGCACGGTAACGATGTAGCGGCCCTGATCTTCGCCGAACCACCACTGCGCCTGCGTGTAATCGCGGTGCCATTCGACGTCGGCACCGATCCCGCCAGCCATGGCCATTTCCGCCAGAGCGACGGCGAGGCCGCCGTCGGAAATATCGTGCACCGCGCTGACCAGGCCGTCCGCGATGAGCTGGAGGACGATCTTGCCGGCGTTCTTCTCGACCGTGAGGTCCGTCGGCGGTGTGCGCCCTTCGTCGCGGCCGTGGATTTCGCTGAGCCAGAGCGACTTGCCCAGATGCGAACGCTCCGGATCGGGCGTCGCCCAATGTTCTGCCCGGATGAGATAGATGGCTTCGCCTTCGGCCTTGAAGGGCATGGTCATCATCTTGTCGTAGTCGTCGATCAGGCCGACCCCGCCAATGGCGGGCGTGGGCAGGATGGCGCTACCGCCACCGGTCGCCTTGCTTTCGTTATACAGGCTGACGTTGCCGGACACGATCGGGAAATCGAGCACGCGGCAGGCGCGGCCCATACCTTCGAGGGCATGGACGAACTGGCTCATGATTTCCGGGCGCTGCGGGTTGCCGAAGTTGAGGCAGTTCGTCACCGCCAGCGGGCGTGCCCCGACCGCGCAGAGGTTGCGATAGGCTTCCGCAATGGCCTGTTTGCCGCCTTCATAGGGATCGGCGAAGACATAGCGCGGCGTGCAGTCGGTGCTGATCGCCAGCGCCTTCTTCGTGCCGTGAACCCGCACCACACCCGCATCGCCGCCGGTCTGCAGCGTGTCCGCGCCAACCTGGCTGTCGTACTGTTCGGAAATCCACCTGCGCGACGAGAGGTTGGGCGATGCGAGCAGCTTGATCAGATCGCCGCCGACATCGTCGGTGTCGGGCCGCTCGGTCATCGGCTTGATACCGGCCCAATCGGTGTATTCGTCCTTCGATATATAGGGGCGGTCGTATTCCGGCGCATCCGCCGCTAGGGGGCCGAGCGGAATGTCGCACACGACTTCGCCGCCGAATTCGAGCACCATGTGCCGTGTATCGGTCACTTCCCCGATGACGGCGAAATCCAGTTCCCACTTTTTGAAGATGGCCGCAGCCATTTCTTCCTTGCCGGGCTTCAGCACCATGAGCATGCGCTCCTGGCTTTCGCTCAGCATCATTTCATAGGGCGTCATGCCCTCTTCGCGGCAAGGAACCTTGTCCATGTCGAGTCGGATGCCGGCCTTGCCATTGGTCGCCATCTCCACGCTGGACGAGGTCAGACCCGCGGCGCCCATGTCCTGAATGGCGACGATGGCGTCGGTGGCCATCAACTCCAGACAGGCTTCGATCAGCAGCTTCTCGGTGAAGGGATCGCCGACTTGCACGGTCGGGCGCTTGGCCTCCGCGTCCTCTTCGAAATCGGCGGAAGCCATGGTCGCGCCGTGAATGCCATCGCGCCCGGTCTTGGAGCCGACATAGACGATCGGATTGCCCACGCCGGTCGCGGCACTGTAGAAAATCTTGTCCGCATCGGCGACGCCCACCGTCATCGCGTTGACGAGGATATTGCCGTCATAGGCCGGGTGGAAGTTGGTTTCGCCGGCAACGGTCGGAACACCGACGCAATTGCCGTACCCGCCGATTCCCGAGACCACGCCCTTGACCAGGTGCTTCATCTTGGGGTGATCGGGACGCCCGAAGCGCAATGCGTTGGCATTCGCCACCGGGCGAGCGCCCATGGTGAACACGTCGCGCAAGATGCCGCCAACACCGGTCGCCGCGCCCTGATAGGGTTCGATGTAACTGGGGTGGTTGTGGCTTTCCATCTTGAAGATGGCGGCCTGCCCGTCGCCGATATCGATCACGCCGGCGTTTTCGCCCGGACCGCAGATAACCCAAGGAGCCTCGGTCGGCAGCTTCTTCAGATGCAGCCGGCTGCTCTTGTAGGAACAATGTTCCGACCACATGACCGAGAAGATGCCCAGTTCCACGAGATTGGGCTCCCGGCCCAGGGCGTTCAGAACGCGTTGGTATTCTTCGGAGCTGAGGCCGTGCTGTTCGACGACTTCGGGGGTGATCGCGGATTCGACGTTTGCCATGCGCGCGCGCTTAGCGCCGCACGCCCGACACTGCCAGTCCCACGAGACTTTTATGCCATCTTGTCGACTGCACCCAGAAGGCGAGGGCGGTCAGAATACCGAAGGAAAGCAGGGCGGTCACATATATCCCCGTGCCTGCTTCCTGCGGTTGCGGGCCGAACCAGTTGATCGCCTGGAATACCAGCATCGTCCCCAGCAAAATGAGCGGCGGGACCACTGGGCCTTTCGTGCGCCTGATATAAAAGCAGAAGGCGGCCAGCGTTATCCCGATCTCCAGCGGCATTTCGATCCAGGGCGAATTCCACAGCCCCAGCCCGAATTTCTCTTCCCCGCCTGCAAGGGTAAGATCCGGCCCGTGCGCGAGCAGATCGAGCAGCCAGTGGCTCAATACCACGATGGCTCCCCATGTCGCGGCGATGGCGTTTCGCGAGAAGAGCCAGATCACGATTGCGAAGCCCTGCGCCCATGCCGCGGTGCCGGACAGGCTGTGGGTGTAGGGCATGT
>CESG01078606.1_pt1 | contig 32618 bp, 36 predicted proteins | sample 531121 | NCBI WGS metagenome assembly CESG01 (sample SAMEA2621287, study PRJEB7988) | marine metagenome | biome: marine biome (ENVO:00000447); feature: mesopelagic zone (ENVO:00000213); material: "saline water (ENVO:00002010), including plankton (ENVO:xxxxxxxx)" | depth 800 m
CTAAATGGACACAAGAGATATAGATAAAGAGAGTTTAGAGAAAGCATACCGTCTTTTTGAAACAGGAGATATTGATGAGGTAGAAATCGGTACAATAAGAGGACTACAGGAGATACACAAGTATTTGTTTAGCGGGCTCTATGATTTTGCTGGAAAAATACGCAAATACGATATTTCAAAGGGTGGCTTTAGATTTGCAAGCGCCTTATATCTAAATGACATCTTACCAAAAATCGAAAAAATGCCTGAGAGTACTGTGGAGGAAATTATTGCAAAGTATGTGGAAATGAATATCGCACATCCATTTATGGAGGGAAACGGACGAGCCATGCGAATATGGTTTGATATGATTTTAAAAGAAAGATTGGGTAAAGTAGTAAACTGGAAAAATATTGACAAATCACTTTATTTCCAAGCAATGGAGAGAAGTACCGTCAATGACTTGGAAATACGTACACTACTTTCAAATAATTTAACAGACAAGGTTAATGATAAAGAGGTGATATTCAAAGGCATAGAGCAATCCTATTACTATGAAGGGTACGAAAAGGACACCCAATTCAAATCTTAAGTTAATAAGTGATTCCGTTTGTAGTCAAGTTTCGATCATATCTCGATCTAACTGCATTTTTGATAATCACAAATACTCCACAACGGTTTTGTTACTCCAGTTCTGTGACCACACTGGCCAGCAATGATTTTAGTGGCTTTAGAGCATTAAGTTAGAACTTTTGGTATACTACTAATTCAATGACCTCACTCCCTACCAAAAAAGAAGATGTAATAGAAGTAATACATGGTACAGAGGTTACCGACTCCTACCGATGGCTTGAAGATGTGCATGAAAAGGAGGTGAAGGACTGGTTAGAGTTACAATCCGAGCACACAGATTCAGTTCTGAACGAGTTACCGTTTCGAGATGAATTGCGGAAAGAATTTACTGAACTTGCCCGAGAGAACGTAATAAACATTCCATTTTCACGAAATGGCCTCTATTTCTTTACGAGACGAAACGCAGATGAAGACCTCTTTGTTTTGTGTGTTAAGGATGGTATTGACGGGGCAGATCGAATTTTAGTTGATCCTAATTCTATTTCTGCAGAAAAAGGTAGTATAGTTAACTTAGCTGGATTTAGTATTTCAAACGACGGAAGTTTAATCACCTATCTGCTGTCAGAAAATGCAAATGACCAATCTCATCTGTATGTTATGAATGTCTCCACAGGAGAAAACATTGAAGCATTGACTAATGGAAGTTTATATCCATCCACGGGAGCTTGGGATGGAAATAACGGATTTTGGTACACACGCCGAGAAGATGAGGTACCTAATGGGGAAGAAAAATTTCACAAGAGAGTCTTTTATCACAAACTAAGAAGCCCATTTTCAGATGATAAGATAATATTTGGCGAGGAACTTCCAAAAGAAGATTATCCCCGCGCCATTGTTTCTGGAGATCAGAAATACCTACAAATATCAGTACATATTTCTTCCGAATCTAGAAGAAGAACAGAAGTGTACGTAAAGAATCTAAAAGAGGAAGCCAGCGTCTTTAATGCTGTAGTTAAAAATCTAAAAGGGTATGGTGATACACTATTTTCATCCGTGATATATAAAGGATACGCTTATATTCTTCATAATTACAACGCACCGAATGGGAGAGTTGATAGAGTTGCATTGGATAATCTGAATGAAGGTAACGAATCTTGGGAGTTAGTAGTTCCAGAAGACAGGGTTGTAGTCATTGAGGGTATAAAAGTTACAAGTGATAGAATATTTATACTTACGTTAAAAAATGTTAAATCGGAACTAAAAGTGCATTCTCTATCGGGAGAAATTATAAAGGAAATACAGCTTCCTGGAATCGGTACTTCAAGCGGGGTTTTTTCGGAACATGACGGGAAAGAAGGATTTTTTAGATTTAGTTCCTTTACCTATCCTTTGATAATTTTTCGCATTGATTTTGAAACTAATACGATATCCGTATACGAGCAAACGAATACACATCCATATGCCAAGGACATTGTTTCTACGCAGGTTTGGTATAAGTCTAAGGATGGAACGGACGTGCCAATGTTTTTAGTTCACGATAAGAACTTCAAACCCACTGGAGATTCTCCGACTGTTCTCTATGGATACGGAGGGTTCGGTATAATTATGCGACCTGCATTTAGGAAATATATAATTCCTTTTTTAAAAAGAGGGGGCGTGTATGCTATTGCAAGTCTTCGAGGTGGTGGTGAATTTGGTGAAAAGTGGCATAGGGCTGGTACTAAGGAGAACAAACAGAATGTTTTTGATGATTTTATAAGTGCAGCAGAGTGGTTAATAAAAGAGAAGTATACAAGCAGTAGCAAGCTCGCAATTTCTGGTGGAAGTAATGGTGGCCTACTCGTGGGAGCTGTTTCTAATCAGCGTCCGGAGTTATTTAAAACAGTTATAATGGCAGTTCCAGTAGTAGACATGCTTCGATATCATTTATTCCACGGTGGAAGACATTGGATTGCGGATTATGGATGTGCAGATGATCCCGAAATGTTTCAAAACTTACTAAACTATAGTCCTTATCACAACGTAAGAAGTGATACTAAGTACCCTTCTGTCCTTATAGAGACATCGACAGAAGATGATCGTGTTCACACTGGACAGGCATTTAAAATGGCAGCAAAACTTCAAGAGATTGAAACTAAAAACCGGCCAGTACTACTACGTGTAGAGAAAAATGCAGGACACGGAGGAAGCGCGGATGTATCAAGGAATATAGAGGCTTGGGTGGATGAATGGAGCTTTTTGTTCTGGCAATTGGGTGTTAAGTCATCATAATAAAGGCTCGAACCATTTGCAAAACTCCACCAGCAATAGTTGTAAGCGCGATATGAGAACCTTTGATATACTTTTTCTATGATGGAAATACCTGCTAATTCACCAGATACATTTGTGGAAAAAGAACTTTCAAAAGAAACTATCGAAAGAGGTATAAAAGTATTGAGTAATCTCGGTTTCAACACTGAATCGTTTGCAGAATTGGTTGGTAAGCGTGTATTGGATATAGGTTCAGGTGCAGCAGAAGCGGTTCAAGTTTTCCGCAAACACGGAATAGATGCAACACCACTTGATGCGGACGATTCATTCAGAGGCGTAATTCCAGGTTATATTGTTGCAGATGCGACCAAAGAAATACCTTTCTCAGATAATACGTTTGAAATCACAATGGCCTACGCTAATCCGATTTTTGATACAGAGAGTATCGAAGCATATTCAGAAGCACTTCGGGTTACAAAAGAAGGAGGACAGCTACGGATTGGCCCCTTTTTTCTCCCCGTAAGGAAAACGAGGACATAAATGCTGCTCAGGCACAATATGATAAGTTGAAACAACTATTTCCAAATATATCGATTTCTGAACCGAAATCATCACACGTCCCAGAATACAATCTACATTACTTTATAATTACCAAAGACTAATACAGTTGAACTTCCTGCAACTCAAAAGAGCACAAAACAATCTACAAAGGATACGAGAGGTAGGAAAAAGTAATTACATGTTGATATACTTACACCATGAACAAAGCAATACTAATGGTTATCATCGCCCTACTTATAACAGGGTGGTACTGGTATGACAACAAAGAAGAGCCGCTGTACGGCAAGGGGGCTGTTCCGACTTCTGCTGATAACACTCCTCCCGGTATCATTCATAATATACCCGTTCCGGATGCGGTAGCGGCTGCGCGATCCATAGTTGCAGAAAAGGAGAGAGTAGATGAGGGAGTGGTAATCGTTATGTCTGCTTACGAACGCGAATGGCCTAATGCTTGTTTGGGGTTGGAGGCGAAAGATGAAATGTGTGCACAGGTGATAACACCTGGATTTGAGGTAATTGTTCAAGTCAGTACCACAGGCGAACGATTCACCTATAGAACAAATGATACGGGGAGTATGTTACGAGAAGAGTAAACCACCACGTATCAACTTGGTGAGCAACACAAAGAATATGTACTACACATACATTCTCAGATGCAAAGATGGTTCTCTGTATACAGGTATCACCACGGATGTGAATCGACGATTCAAAGAACACCAAAGGAAAAAAGGTGGCAATTACACCCGCACACACAAGGCACAGGAGATTGTATACATAGAGGCGTGCGGTGACCGAGGAACTGCGCTTAAGCGGGAACATGAGATTAAGAAATTGGAACGTGCACAAAAGCTTGCGCTCGTGTCTGATACAATACGTGCATGAAAGCGGCGATTGTAGGTGGTGGTGAGATAGGGCAGGCAATAAAGTATTTGATACAAGAGGGGATTGACATTTCCCTGTTCGATATTCATCCAAAAAGAGGCGACTCGAGTGTTGCGGAGTGTCTATCAGATGCCGCATATATATTCGTGTGCACTCCATCACGAGCAATACGAGAGGTTATTGCTCATATACACACATACGCAAGGAAAGATGCATTAGTGGTGATTTTGAGTAAAGGAATGGCAGATGGGAAGTTTTTGTTTGAAATTTTAGATGCAGAATTACAAAGAGCGTATGGTTTTCTATACGGTCCAATGATTGCCGAAGATATGTTGCAAGGAAAAAATGCAGAAGCCGTATTCGCAACAACTTCAAGGAGAGAAATCAAAGTGCTTAAGAGGTCATTACAAATTCAAAACAGTGTTGATGTGCGAGGGGTAAGTATCATGGGGGTTTTAAAGAATGTGTACGCGATATATATTGGATTCACAAATGATGAAAGAAATATACAACATGCCCTACGTGAGGCGGCTGTAATTTTAAAAGATATGGGAGGAGATACAGCTACGGTAATGGGTCCCTCAGGAGCTGGTGATTTAATAGCAACAGCTACAAGTATACACTCCAAGAACAGACAGTACGGAATCGATATGAGGAAAACAGGATCCTCTTCCTTAGATGCAGAAGGTGCTTTGGCGCTTGCGGAGATGAAAACAAGAGGTGGTATGGACAGATATCCAATACTCAAATCATTATTATGATGCGAAAGAATCTACTCCTGATACTCGGTGGTATTGCGACTGCAATACTGTTCGTATTGATAGCACAAGTGTCGCAGCTACAGAGTGATTTTTTGAAGGACATGACTCAGCAAGTGGGAGTATTTGGTATATTTTCATATATTTTTCTACTAATAGTGGCAATAGTAATTGCCCCGATAAGCACCGGATTTTTGTTGCCGGTAGCTGCAAATAGCTGGGGGCCTCTTCTCACAGCGCTTTTTAGTTTGACGGGATGGACTATCGGGGCAGTCATTGCATTTGTGGTGTCGAGAAAATATGGTTTGCGGTGGGTTGCACACTTTGAATCTGTGAAGAAAATGAGAGACATCGAGGCCGCGATACCACGACAGCATGTATTTTGGTTTGTCGTACTGCTGCGAATGGCTTTTCCCGTTGAGGTATTAAGTTATGCGTTGGGTATTTTCAGTACCATGTCACTCCGAGCTTTCATCGCTTCGACGATAATTGGCATCACTCCCTTTACTTTTTTATTTTCATACGCATCAGTGGGGTCTCTTTGGTTGCAGATTCTCACCGCGTCACTTGGTTTTGGCACTTTCGCCGCAGGTGCATACTACGTATATGTACACACCAAGAAGAACAGAGAAGGGTAAGGGGTTTTATATTATCCACACTCAGTTCCTCGGCAGGACTAAAAAGTGATACTTTAAAGATATGGAAACTACACTATTCTTGGCCCAATTTTTAGGCCTATTCTCAATCATTTTATCAGTAGCAATTATTCTAAGACGCAAGATGATCGTCCATGTCATTGGAGACTTTTTGCAAAATCGAACACTCGCTTTTGTGGTTGGTATAGCGGAGATGGCAACAGGTCTTTTATTGGTACTCTTGCATTCTTCGTGGAATGGTCCTCTTGAAACTGCTCTGAGCGCTCTCGGATGGCTCCTTCTTCTGGAAGGAATATTCTACCTGTTTGCGACAAAGAAGTTACTTCGTCAAATGATAGGGTTGCTTGATAATGTAAGTGCCTACTATTTCTTTGCAGTCCTATACTTATTACTCGGTGTATACTTGGTGAAGGAAGGTTTCTCGATTACTCTTTAGAAATCTCTCATGAAGAAGATATTCTATATAGCACTTTTCGTTTTTGTGCTGGGGGCTCTTGCGTATCTCTATACTAATGGTACATCAAAACAGGCCAATGAAGTCGAATTTGGTATTGTGGGAACTTGGCAACAGGTACTCGATCCTCTTGCAGTCATGACCTTCAATGATGATGGTACTCATGTGAGCTCGTATGACGGCAAGGTTATGGATACGAGTATCTGGGCGATATATGAGGGTGATGAAGGAATATTTTTGAAGATTGTACAAGGAAGTGATGTATATGATTACGTGATTCTTGATGTAACGCGCAATACCCTCTCCATGAGTTACGTACCTCGAGGAAATACACTCGAGTAAATACGAGTGTATCCATAACATGCACGCAACGTACCTTACGCTTCTACAGTAACAGAAGCGTCTGATTCTGCCTCACTCTCAACTTCCGGGACAAGAATGCCCACACTAAGCATAATAACTATACCCAACACACCGGCAATTAAGTGCTTTGGTGCAGATGGACGACGCATAATGTCTCGTACGGTACTGGGAAGTAGATCGCGAACGATAACGTAAAAGAATGAACCTGCGGCGAATGCCAGTAGGTACGGGACAAACTCTTGAGAATCCTTAACATATCCTCCCAAGAATACCCCGACAAGAATGGTGGAAGACACAAGAAAGTTCAAGGATAGTGCACGAACAGTTGAATATCCGGCTTCTTTTAAAACAAAAAATTCAGATATTTCTTGAACCGCTTCATGTAAGAATACCGCAATGGCAGCTGCAATTCCTATACGAATATCCAGGAGAAATGCAGGTACTAATACAATACCATCGATTACGTTGTGAAATGAATCTCCGATTAAAAGGCGGCGAGCATCGGTTCGTGAATGCACGTGACGGTGGTCTAGTCCGTGATGGTGATGCCTATTAGGGAGTAATTGACTGACACACTCCAATAATATTGCACCAGCTGTCGCAACGATTACTACCACGGTAAGATCTTTTCCGTACTCAAGGGACTCTGAGAAGAGACCATAGGTGACTACCACAAATATTCCCGCAGAAAAAGTAACGAGGTAGCGGGAATTTTTTTGAACCCACGAACCCAAACCTTTCCACATAAAAAGAGCACCTGTCAGAGAGGCGAACATAATTCCCAAAGCAGCGATAAAGACAGTGGTCATTCCGTCTATTATGTGGGCAGGCAGGTAGATTATCAAGAGCAGTATGGTTATACTATCTGCATATGTCACTAATTTCACGATTTCAGGCAATCGATGAGAAGGAAAAAACTCGAGCGGTTCGCCAGTTGATTGAGTCATCAACACCAGATTTTGATTATTTCTTCATGCTCATCTTGTCAGTTTTAATGGCAACGTTTGGATTGTTGGCGGGAAGTGAGTCTATTGTTATCGGTGCAATGCTCTTAGCGCCTCTTCTTGCTCCCATCATGGGTCTTTCTTTAGGAACCTCAATGTCGCATCATCCTCTGATAGTGAGATCACTCTCAACAATTGGGTACTCAATCGCCTTTGCGGTTGGCGCAGCCATTCTCGGCTCTTTTTTATTTTCAGTGGGTAATATAAGTGGTGAGGTAAATGAGGTGATCCTCTCGCGAACACAACCATCTCTCCTTTACTTCCTTGTTGCGGTAATTTCAGGACTGGCGGTTGCGTATACAACGGTGCGACCGAATCTTTCTTCCACGCTACCGGGTGTTGCTGTTGCAGTCGCCTTGATTCCACCACTTGCGGTATTGGGTGTTGGCGTAGCAATGTTTGAGCCGTCAATTATAGCGGGAGCATCAGTTATGTTTTTCATTAACGTAATCGGAATGGTGTTTGCGGGGATGGTCACTTACTCACTTATGGATGTCCATCATAAACGATTTATTGCTGAAAGTACTATCAGGAAAGAAGAAGAGCGGGTTGAGGCAGAGGAGGAAAAAATTAAACAGATTGAAGAGGAAACTGCTAAAGAATTAGGATAACAGCTCCTATGGGGCGCATTGTCGGACATCTTGATATGGACGCCTTCTTTGCCTCGGTGGAGGAGCGAGACAGGCCATACCTAAAGGGATCTCCGGTGATTATCGGATCTGATCCTGAGGAAGGAAAAGGGAGAGGAGTCGTTTCCACTGCAAATTATCACGCACGAAAATTAGGTATCGGTTCCGCACTTCCCATATCAAAAGCATGGCAATTATGTGAAGATTTTCGAAAAGAAGGTGGCGCTCGATGTGTGTTTATAACCGCAGGGATTGGGAAGTATACCCATGCATCACAAGAAGTGTTCTCAATAGTATCCTCGACAATCCCTGTTATGTCTCAATCAAGTATTGATGAAGCTTCGCTTGACCTTACCTTTTGTGAGACATTTTCGGCAGCAGAAGAGTTGGTGAAAAATCTCAAAGAAGAAATATACAAAAAGACCAACCTAACCTGTTCGATTGGAATCGGACCAAACAAAATGATTGCAAAAATTGCTTCTGATTTTGATAAGCCGGATGGATTGACGGTGATTGTACCTGAAGAAGTAGATTCTTTTTTGCAACCACTTTCAATACGCAGCATTCCTGGTGTGGGAAAGGTAACGGCAAAGGCCTTAAAAAAGTGGGGTGTTGAAACCATCGCTGACGTCCAACACTACTCGTGGCAGGATCTTCAAAATAAATTCGGTAAGCATGGGTTTTCACTATGGGAGAGAGCCAGAGGAATTGACGCACATCCTGTGGAGAAGAGAAAAGCAAAATCGCAGTCAATCGGAAAGCATCACACTTTCAATGTCGATACGAAGGATATACACGAGGTATATGCAGTGCTACAAAAGCACATCAAGAGCATAGTCAAAGAAGTACAAAAACAAGGGTTTTCGGGGTTTAGGACAGTAGTGCTTACTGTTCGGTTTGAAGATTTCAACACCGTAACTCGATCGCTTACACTTGATGCGCCCATATGTTCAGCTAAAGCGTTGGAATTGAAGACAACGAAGCTCGTCCTGCCTTTTTTTGAGAAAACAGAGAATCCAAAAAATCTTGCAATTCGACTAATCGGCGTGCGTGTTGAGAAATTGACGTAGTGTGTACAAGTGGTACACGTAAGTTTGTAATCGCTTGATATACTGTATGTATGGATGTGTACACATTTCTGATCGTTTCTCACATCATCGGAACAGTTCTCGGTGTCGGTGGTGCGACATTTGCGGAAATAAACATCACTACGGCACTTAAGGACGGAAAAGTGTCCGGTGATGAATCAGCACTGCTCCACGCGACGTATACCACCATCAGGTTGGGATTCTTCATACTGCTTCTCTCGGGATTCGGGTTCTTGGTTTATTATCGATTAAATGGATTAGAAGCACTACTCTATTCCGCCACACTGTGGGCGAAGTTGACCATAGTCGGATTTATCGGTATTAATGCAGTATTGCTACAAACTCGCATGATTCCTCTATTGTGGGGAAGTGCCATATCGCTTGTGTCATGGTATGCGGCATTGATACTTGGAACAATGCATGGTATTTCGTACTCATATTTTGACATTCTGTTTGGATACACACTCGCGGTTGTGCTCACCTACTTTGTACTGAGTCGCGTACATAACAAGAAAACATCATGACATCACTACTGGTAACAGCACTTGTCGTGCACATACTACTTGGAGTAGCCGCAATAGGATTAGTGTATTTTGTGTTGATACAAACGCTCAAGCGGACACCTGATTGGGAGTGGTCGCGAAATTTAAGTATGTGGGCCACCGTATTGTTTTTTATATCGTGGATTTCGGCTGCATACTACTATGTTGCGTACTACGGAAGTGCGGTAAAGCCAGTTATCAAGGCAGGTGAGTATCCATGGGCTCATGCGGTCTTCATGGAAGGAAAGGAACATATATTTATTCTGATACCTTTTCTCACCGTTACCCTTGCACTTGCACTGCATTCGAGAAATGAAAATCCAAAACTGAAGACGGCGATAGTAGCTCTTGCTGCCACTATTGTTGTACTTGGAATTTTTGTGACTCTTTCGGGAGTTGTCGTATCAGGAGCAGCACGTTAAATATGAAGAAACACATTACACTAAAAGACGTTAATGCAGCAGCCGAAGCAGCCGGTCTTGTAGCTATTTTGGTGACGATAATCACTATTGTCGGTGAGGTGTGGCTACCACTTAAAGATACCTTAAAACTGATATTTACACATCACTGGCTTGGAAAGAGTGCGTTGTCTTTGGCTCTCTTTGTGTTCATATACTGGTTGAGAAGAAACAAACCTGTTCGCAGCAATCAGGTTGCCAGAAGTGTGTATGGAGCAATTGTCTTAAGTTTTATCGCTTCTTTTGCACTCGTTGCGTTTTTCGTACTTCATACGATGGGTATTGTATAATACTCGAATGACGCGAAAGGAAAGAGCAAGAAAATTGGTAACAAAGCTCAAAGAATTATACCCAAAACCCAAGAGTGAACTTACCTACAAAACAAAATTCCAATTCGTGGTTGCGGTTATTTTGAGTGCACAATGTACCGACAAAAAGGTAAATGAATGTACCCACACACTGTTTCAAAAGTATCGGACTGCTAAAGATTTTGCTGGAATAAAACCGGAGGTATTCCAAAAAGAAATAGCAACTATTCCTTTCTTTAGAAATAAGGCAAAGAGTATTGTCGGAGCAGCTCAGATGGTGGTGGAGGAGTTTTCAGGAAGAGTTCCAAAGACAATGGATGAACTGATGTGCCTACCGGGAGTTGCATACAAAACGGCAAATGTGGTATTGGGAGAGATTCACGACATATGGGAGGGCATCGCAACAGATACACACGTGAGAAGGTTTGCATTACGATTTGATCTCACTGACCATACCGATCTCACAAAAATATCCAAAGATCTCGAAATGTTGATACCAAAAAAAGACTGGAAGTATGTGAATAATGGATTCGTCCTCTACGGTCGTTACACATGCCCTGCACGACCTCACGATTGTACAGAGCATGCACTGACTGTCATATGGCCACCGGCAGCTGACATCTGGCCAAGGGCAAAATAATGGTACTATTGCGCTATGGGACGTCGAATGAACAAACCAGTAGCCGTATTTGATGTAGATGGCACCATCTTTCGATCCAGTTTACTCATTGAACTAGTAGAAGCTCTTGTTGCAGAAGATTTGCTCCCTAAGGATGTGGAACGATACTACAAAAAAGCGCACACCAAATGGAAGAATCGAGAAGGGGGATACACCGAGTACATAGATGCAATGGTGGCGGCATTTTATGCTCATATTAAGGGTATACACTATGCTGATTTTGCACGTGTTGCAGAAGAAGTTGTTGCCCGACAAGGGAAGCATACGTATAAGTACACGCGAGATTTAATAAAAAAACTACGAAAACAAGGGTACTTTTTACTCGCCGTTTCCCATTCACCAAAAACAATTTTAGACCAATTTTGTCCACGGCTGGGTTTTGATAAGACGTACGGCATGGTCTACGAGATTGGTCCCGAGGATAGACTTACGGGTGACGTTGTTGACAAACATCTTATTTTAAACAAGGCAGCTATTGTCAAGAGAGCAGTCGAGAAAGAGAAATTGACACTCGATGGATCGGTTGGTGTTGGAGATACGGAGAGTGATATTTCATTTCTTGAACTGGTAGATAATCCAATTTGTTTCAATCCAAATGCAAATTTGTATCGCCAGGCAAAGTTAAACGAGTGGGATGTTGTGGTCGAGCGCAAAGATGTAATTTATGAACTCTAGTACCAAACTGTTTCAAGATACGATTCTCTCTTTTTATAAAAAAAACGGACGACATACTCTCCCGTGGAGAGAGACAGAGAACCCATACCACATTCTCGTATCTGAAGTTATGTTGCAACAGACGCAGGTGGATCGCGTTATTCCAAAGTACAACGCATTTATCGACGCATTTCCAACTATTGATGATTTAAGTACGGCTCCACTTACCGATGTGCTCACGCTTTGGAGTGGGTTAGGATATAATCGACGTGCCAAAATGCTTCACGAAGCATCGAAAGAAATGGTTAATCGTTTCGATGGATCAGTTCCCGATACACACAAAGATTTAGAATCTCTCCCAGGTGTAGGACCCTATACCGCACGTGCCGTTATGGTTTTTGCGTATAACAAACCCGCCGTACTGATTGAGACCAATATACGCAGTGTGTTTCTACACACATTTTTTCAAGAACTGGAGAATGTATCCGATACGCAGTTGGTACCGCTTATTAAAAAGACGATGCATGAAAATCCAAGAGAATGGTACGCAGCCCTTATGGATTATGGCGCGCATCTTAAGCGCACCACTATAAATCCCAATAGAAAAAGTGCACACTATGTACAACAGTCTCCTTTCAAAGGATCAGTGAGAGAGGTTCGTGGGAGGGTAATCAACGTACTTATTCAAGGGCCGCGTACCACCACTTACTTGCAAAACAACTTGCCCTTTCCAAAGAACCATATTCACAAAGTGCTCTCTGATTTACAAAAAGAGGGACTTATCTTACAAGACAAGAGAAAGTGGCGGATTAGTTAGTATCACGTAATTCAGCGGCAAATAACACGCCGCTGAGTAGCAAAATTGCGGTCCCCAAGAAAATAAAAGGAAGTGGGAGGAAAAAGAGCATCACAGTTCCAAAAAGAGGCGAGATGATGTATGCGAGCGGAAAGAGCATGCGGAACGCACTGACATCATCTGCATCATCTGCTTCTACATGTTTAAAGAAATAGCCCTCGCTACCCATTTCAATCATTGCGGCTCCTATGCGTGTTGCAAATATTATTGCGATTATAAGTAATAAAGAAGGTGCGTTTAAAAATGAAATAATACCGGTTGTCGTCGAAATGACCAGAAACCCAAGTACGAGCACCTCCTTTTCTCCCCAAAGGGTATCCTGAAGTTTACCTAAAGGAATTTCCAGTAACACAAATGCCAGTGTTCCAATTCCAATAATGAGACCAATGCTCGAGAGAGGCATGCCCAGTACGGTATGTACATATAATGGAAGATATATAGTCATGATTCCATAAAAGAATCTCAGCAAAAACTGCGCCGCGAACACACTACGCAGATCTGCATTCGTACGTAAACTCAACATGAATTTGGCAACGTCCAATTGTACATACTTCGGGTCTTTGAAGTCATCCAATCGTGCTGCCGCAATAAATATAAAAGGTGAGAAAACCAACGCAGCGGCAATGAATAGGAATGCGTAATTACCGTTTCCCACAACAAATCCACCGATAATTGGTGCTGCTACCCATGCGATGCTTGCAACAGTTAAGAAGATACCTCGAATACCTCCAGTGGACCCTTCCGTTCTTGTCGCTCCTTCAAGGAATATGTCGAGAGAGAATGCAATCAGTGCGGGAACGACAAAAATAGTCATAAAGAGAATAAAGAGCACCGGAAGACTCGTCGTATATGCAAGTCCGATAAACGCAAGCGATTCCAAAAGACCAAGAACGAGCATGTTGGTGTAATTTCCGTACTTGCTGAGAAGATGAGGTGCGTAGGCAATTGCAAGTAACGTTATTATCGATCCGGCAGAGTAGAGAAGACCAATAAATTCCTTGGGAAAACCACGGTCAATTAAGAATGGAGACATGAAGTAGGAAACCAATGCCAAGTGCATGGCAAATATGAAATTGAGTATGTAGAGTGTAAAACGATTCTGTTGCGCAAGAGCTTTCTCACGCCTTCGCTTTCCATGCACAATAACCATGCGGTTATTATACCGTAGTCAATTTAGTTAGACCTCAACAATTACCGGTATAACAATTGGATTCTTGTGAGTCTCTTGTAGCAGGAATTTTGAAAGCACTTCGGTCAATTCGGTCTTCAGTTCATCTCTGTCCACTTTTCGAGAATTCTTAAACTTGTCCTCGACAGTCTTTTTGGTGATGAGTCGAGCCCGCCCCAGGAGTTCCTGTGATTCTCTTAAATACACAAACCCGCGTGAGATAACATCAGGTGATTTTCGTAACCTTCCGGCACGAACATTAATTGTTGCAACGACGACAAATATTCCATCTTGTGCGAGTGCTTGACGATCTTTGATCACCGCTTCTTGAATATCTCGAACGTGTAATCCTTCCACAATACGCGTTGTCATTGGAGCTTTTGCTTTGAGACGTACTATTTTTTTCCCTCCATCTCGCAATTCAATAATGGTTCCATTATCAGGTATTACTATGTTTTCCTTACTCAAGCCGATCGATTTATGTATTAAATCAGCGTGGATTTGAAGCATGTAGTGGAATCCATGTTGAGGGATGAAGTACTTTGGCTGAATGTGTTGGTGAATCCAACGTGCTTCCTCAGCACTTCCGTGGCCCGATGCGTGTACATCACTGGTTTCATAGGTCATTATATGAGCCCCCTGTCGCGCAATTTTGTCTTTTAAGGATTGGACCGCATTTTCGTTCCCGGGAATAACAGATGATGACAGCACGACGGTATCTTTATCGGTAAGTTTCAAGAACCGGTGTGTCTTATCCGCCATACGCATAAGGGCGGCATAGGTATCTCCCTGAGCCCCGGTTGCCAGTACCAATATTTTACTCGGAGGGTAATCTGCCATTTCTTGACTCGAGATAAGAGTTCCTTTCTTTGGCTTCAACATACCTAGTTCTTGCGCAATACCGAGGTTGTTCTTCATACTTCTCCCTTCGAGTACCACCTTTCGTCCATTTCTCTCAGCAATATCGATAATACGAATGATTCTCTCAAGTTGTGAGGCGAATGTTCCAATAATGAGGCGAGTCTTTGATTCTTTGATAATTTTCTCAAAAGAGTCAAAAACCTTATGTTCAGGAATAGACCATCCCGGCTTCCAAACACTCGTCGAATCCATCAGAAGGCAGAGAATTTTTTCCTCCTTGAACACACCAAACGAATCAATTTCCTCTTGTGCCACTACTCCCGTGCCGTCGTGATTCAATTTAATATCACCGGTGATTGCAACACCTCCGTGTGGAGTTTTGAATATAACACCCATGGAGTCCGGGATCGTATGTGTTACTCCATAGAAACGGACAGTAGAATTTCCAATCTGGATTGTTTCAGTATTTTCAACTTCTCGAATGTCAGGCGTAGGCAGATGTGGAAACTCATCCTGTCGCTTTTTAATCATCACTCCCGTGAGACGTCGTGTGTAGATTGGTGGGTTTCCGATTCGATCAATGATGTAAGGGATACCACCAATATGGTCAAGGTGACCATGGGTGATGATCATTCCTTTAATCTTACTCTTCCGCTCCTCAAGATATTGCGTGTTAGGTAAAATATAATCAACTCCAGGCGTATTGTCCTCTTGGAACATAAAACCACAATCAACAACGATAATATCATCGTTATATTCAATGGCAGTCATATTTCTTCCGATTTCTTCAACACCCCCAAGAGGAATGATTCGAATAACATCTTTTTCAAGAGCGGGTATCACGTCATCCTTCTTTCGAGCATGTGGGCGCGGCGCTTGAAGCCCTCGTTGTTTTCTCGGTGGTTTGGGGGCTTTTCTCGTTGCCACTTTCTTTACGGCTCCACGACCAGACGATCGCGGTTTCTTTGGCGTTCTTGCTTTCTGTATTTCCATACTGCTTATGTATTAATAATGTATAATAATTACTTGCCTAAAATATCGCATTAATTTGCGAAAGTATTAAAACTTTCAAAAAAGTTCCAAACACGCTCAGTTTGTGTGTACCATGTATGTACTTCCGAAAATCTCTCACTTGGCGTTGCAACTAATGCAATGTCTACACCTTTGACGGCATTTGGAATGATGTATAGAAAGTCCGGTGAGTAGAGAAATATTGCTGGAGCATCTTCCTTGATAATATCTTCTATTCGTCTGTATACAGAATCTCGATCTTTCTTGTTCGCTATTGTTCGCGCCTTACTCAACAGCTCATCAACAGACGCGTTTGTATAAAGCGCTATATTGAGACCTGGATCATCTTTTTGTGACGAATGCCAAAAAGCAAAGAGGTCCAAACTCCGACCAACGATTTCACCAAACAACAGTGCTTCGTAGTCACGAGGGCGAATTATATTTTGATTGAGATCCCCCGTTTCAAATACATTAACTTCAACGAGTATACCCGCATCTAGCCATGCTTTGGAAACGATTTCTGCTGCACGCTTCAACTCGGGGGTATTTGCAGTTGCGATAGTAAAGGAGAGGAGTTGCTCTCCATCAGTCCAAGCACTTTCTGCTTCATTAAATTCCCAACCTGCATTCTCAAGGAGACCTCTTGCCGCAATGATACGCTCCCCTCTTGTAAGTGATGGCGGAGAAACTATATTTTGCCCCGTTACCGTACCGGGAGGTAATGGAGAATCTATGATTGTTCCATATCCATTGAGTATTTCTGAGATGATAAGATCCTTGTCTACCAAAACATCCAGTGCCGCACGCACCTCTTTGTCGGCAAATGCACGATTTTTATTTTGATTAAAAAAGATGGCAAAGATGCGAGGAAAGTCAATCTGCAATAATTTTGAACTCCTATCCAAATACTCGTTTAAGGTGTTTGAAGAAACCGCACCCAAACTCGTGACCGCACCAGTTTCATATGCATGTATGAGCTCCTCTTCATTTGCATAGAAGCGCATGAAAAACTTATTCATATACGGTCGTCCCAGTGAATAGTCAGAAAATGCTCGTAGTTCATATCGAGTAGGTATTCCGGAAGAATTTTCATCGATGTTTTTTAGTTTAAAAGGTCCAGATCCGATGGGTTGTGTATTGAACGTGCTGAATGCAAATTCCTGCGGAGATACGTTTAACCAAATATGTCGCGGCAAAATACCGAGAGTTGTATTTTCCAAAAACGGAGCATATGGCTGCTGCAGCGTAAAACGAACTTCTCGATCTGTTATTTTCTCAACCGTAACACCTTCCCAGTCAGCACGGCGCGTACTTTTAATGGCAGGGTCTTGTGCAGTTTCAACGGTAAAAACCACATCATCAGCAGTGAGTGGTGTGCCATCATGAAATTTTACCGAATCACGCAGTATAAAGGTATATTCAGTACCGTCTTCTGAAATGGTGTACCTTTCCGCTATGTCTGGAATCAATGTTCCGTCCTTTGAAGGGCGCATCAGACCAGCATACAAAAGAGATACAAGATCGCGATCAGTATCTGATGTTGCGATTAGCGGGTTGATAAAGCGAGGAGCACCAATCACACCTTCTTTAATCACGCCACCGCGAACGGGGATTTCGGTGGTGACCTCCCTGTTAATCTTGGATATGATGACAAGGATGCTCAGTGTTGTTGTCGCAACAAGGACCCAGAGAAGCACCTTCTCAAAAGGAGAAAGACCTTCTATTACCTTTTGCAAAGACCTTGTGCGAGGTACGTGATATTCTCGAGAAAGACGAGTACCTATATGTCTGCTCTCCTTGGAGAGTTTTTGTATATATTTTGTTTCCATGATGCGAGAAAAATACAATTATTCCCCATACATTACCGAGATAGCGGGCCAAGTGTTACTTACGCAACCATCAAGTTGATAAGGGCGGTAAGTGCAAACAGTACTCCAAGAACGATAGTAGTACGGAAGAGCGTACGTTCAAGTCCTCGACGCGTACTAAATTGCGAACTAAAGTTATCCGCACCAAATGCACCACCAAGACTCGAACCGGTCTGCTGAAGCAGAATGGTTAGAATAAGCATGATGGAGAGCGCTATCTGAATGTACGGCATAAAACCGTTAATTGCTTCCATGTTGGGTTCGAGTATAACAGGGGCTGCAAAAAGCGCAAGACATTGCATTAGTAGCTTCGTTTGGTATAGTATCGCCCACATGAGTGAGTTACATATACAGGAACGCACAACGCAGGAAAAGGCGGAATCTATCCGAGCGGCGGGAAAGATCCCAGCTGTTTTTTACGGACCAAAAGAAGAGAGCACACCCATCACCGTAGATGAACGGGATTTCATTCGTTTATGGAATGAGGTTGGGAGTGCGACAATCATTGATCTTAAAGGAGTAGGGGATGATAAGGAGGTGCTCATCAGTGATGTTACATGGCATCCGGTGTTAGGAACACCTCTTCACGTTGATTTCTACTGTATTGAGCGGGGAAAGAAACTTACCGTATCAGTGCCACTTACATTTGAAGGGGAGGCACCAGCTGAAAAACTCGGCGGGGTGGTAACTAAAGTAATGCACGAGCTTGAGATTGAAGTTCGCCCTCGAGATATCCCCACCGAAATACGAGTTGATCTCACCCAGCTAGTTGATCTCAACAGTACGATTACCATTGCTGACTTACATCTTTCGGAAGAAATTAATCCAACAGCCGAACCGACAGAAGCAGTGGCATCAATCGCACAACAACAGGAAGAACCTGAGGAAGAAGAAAGAAGTATTGAAGATGTGGTGGTAGAAGGAGAACAACAGGAAGAAGAGGAAGAAACAGAAGCATAACAAAAACCCCGATCCCCTGATCGGGCTTTTTGTTTGCTATACTTATCCTCGTATGAGAACAATATTGACTATCGCACTCGTATTTTCTGTACTGATAGGTCCCGTTGCCTATGCTGTAACAGACGAACAACGTCGGGCGCGACTTGAGGCCGAGCTTGCAAAGATAGAACAAGAAATCCAAGAACAACAAGTGTTTCTTGATCAAAAAAGTACAGAACGACAAAGTCTTGAACGTGATGTTGCAGTATTGGATTCTCAAATTGAAAAAGCACAATTGGCAATTCGTCAAAGAAACTTAAGTATTTCACAAATAAAGGACGAGGTGAGAGACAGGGAAGAAGCAGTGCGTGCACTCGACGCTAAAATGGAGCGCGAGAAAAAGTCTCTCGCTCAGTTAATACGCAAGACGAACGAGATTGATTCTCTTTCTTTTGTTGAAATGCTTCTCGGACAAGATGACCTTTCGGCAATCTTTTCTGATCTGGATTCATTTCAAGTGGTAAAGGTGTCTCTCTCTAATTCATTTGAAGAAATTGATGTAACAAAATCACAAATACAACAGCAAAAGGAAAATCTGGTGGTAAAACAAACAGAGGAGCTTGAGTTGCGACAAATACAAGTCTTTGAGAAAAACAGAGTGGAAGCAAGAAAAGTGGAGAAAAAAGAGATTCTCACCGTGACTAAAGGGCAAGAAGAAATATATCAGAAAATAATTTCCGACAAACAGCAATCTGCTGCTGAAATTCGATCAACACTCTTTGCGCTGCGAGGAACTGCCGCTATCCCGTTTGGTGATGCGTATGACTATGCAAAAGAAGCGAGTGCGAAAACCGGAGTTCGCCCAGCACTTATTTTGGCCATTTTGAAGCAGGAAACAAATCTTGGAGAAAATGTGGGACAGTGCCTCCTTACCAATTCACCCAACAAAGGAGATGGAAAAGGAAAGAATACGGGACGTGCATTTGCTCAAGTTATGAAAGGATCGCGAGATGTGGATCCATTTATAGAAATTGTGGGAGAATTAGGATTAGATCCATACAGTCAAGTAGTATCATGTCCTCCCGGATATGGGTACGGAGGAGCTATGGGACCTGCTCAGTTCATTCCTTCAACATGGATGCTCTATAAAGATAGACTCGGTACAGTGACTGGTGAGAAACCACCAAACCCGTGGAATCCTCGTACAGCTGTTTTTGCCACGGCGGTTTTAATGGAAGACAACGGAGCTGATCAAGGATCATCATTTGCAGAGCGTAGGGCCGCACTTCGTTATTTTGCGGGATGGGTGAATGCAAACAAACCAGCATATGCATTCTATGGTGACAGTGTGATGGAAATAGCAAGTGACATGCAACAGCAAATTGATATTTTAGAGGGGTAGGGACAGATACAACTACTTGCCAGTTTCCCTAAAAATGCTACAGTGTCGCGGTATGAAAAAGGATACACATCCGGAAAACTATCGCGAGGTCATCTTCGTAGACAATACATCGGGAGAGGAGTTTTTGCTGTGGTCAACGGTTCAAACTGACGAGACAGGAACATATAAGGGAAAAGAGTATCCCCTCCATCGAATTGAAATCTCGAGTGCATCACATCCATTCTATACGGGTGTCAAGACAACCATTGACACTGCGGGACGTGTTGAGAAATTTAGAGCTCGTCGAGAGAAAGCCACGGGTAAATAATGCTGTTTTGATATACAATGAGATCGTAGACAACTACGGGGCTTTTGTTTGTACCTATGAATGAGAAAAACACACGACCAGAGATACTTGATCAATACGCGAGTGACCCTCGTGTGGGATACCTGGTGCAGACATATGATCGACTTGACCAAGAACAAATCGAAGCCCAGAAACTTGGAGCCACAGATGCCGAAATGATGATTCTGGCAAGGGACGATATCAAAAGTCTTGAAAAAGCAAAACAGGACATTCTTCTTCAAATAGAAGCCATAGTAACGGAAGACCAAGAAGAGCAGAGATTTCCGAACGAAGCTGTTTTGGAGGTTCGTGCAGGTGCAGGTGGTGAAGAAGCAGCTTTATTTGCTGAAGAACTTGCACTTATGTATCTAAAATATGCTGAGATTAATGGATGGAAGACGCGCGCACTTGATGAGTCTCGTGCCGCAATGGGAGGTTTTAAGGAAGCTTCTTTTGAGATAAAAGGACAGGGATGTTATAAGAAGCTGCGATTTGAGACGGGGGTACATCGTGTTCAGCGCATTCCTTCTACAGAAAAACAAGGACGTATTCATACTTCAACCGCAAGCGTTGCCATGCTTCCGGTGTACAAACAGACCACCATTACTATAAATCCGTCGGATTTGGAGATTGAATTTTCTCGAGCTGGGGGAAAGGGAGGACAGAACGTGAACAAAGTAGAAACCGCTGTTCGCCTCACTCATACACCAACGGGTCTTACCGTGCGATGTACTGCTGAGAGATCACAGCAGAAAAATCGTGAAAAAGCATATTCGATTATCGCCAGCCGTCTTCAGGAAATGCATGATGAGGAAATTGCACGCACTCGCAGTGATACCAGATCATCACAAGTTGGAACTGCTGATCGTTCTGAGAAGATTAGAACGTATAATTTCCCCCAAGATCGCATTACCGACCATCGCATTAAAAAATCGTGGTCTGGTGTTGAGAAAGTTATGAGTGGAGCACTGGGACCAATTTTGGATACATTGGCAGACACTGACGAGGGGTAAGCACTCACCATTGCCATTCTCTGTTTAATTTGATAGTATCTCCTTGCCCTTCAAGTGGGGCTTTTTACAATATGACTGACATACAAAAACTATTCGAAGCTGGTGTACATTATGGGTACTCACGGACGCGTCGTCACCCCACGATGACTCCTTTTATTTTCGGACAAAAGAACCGGAATGATATTTTTGATCTTGAAATCACGTTGGAAAAACTCGATGAGGCAAAAAGGGCTATCCAAGAAATTGTTGCATCAGGGAAGAGTGTACTTTTCGTCGCGGGTAAAAATGAAGCTCGAATCATTGTACGGAAAGCGGCAGAGAAAACAGATCACCCTTTCGTGTGCAGTCGCTGGATCGGTGGAACACTTACCAATTTTAAAGAGATTGGTAAGCGGATTAAGCGTCTTGAAACACTGCGTACCGATAAGGAGAAGGGTAATTTGGATAAATATACCAAGAAGGAACGACTACTTATCGATCGAGAAATCGAGGATCTTGAAGCAACTTTTGGGGGGATTGCAGATATGAAGGAACTTCCAGGAGCCATTTTCGTTATTGATCCTCGATATCAAGAAATCGCTGTCAACGAAGCTCGTGTTATGGGTATACCGGTGGTTGCACTCGCAAACTCAGATTGTGATATCACTCACGTGACACATCCAATTCCAGGAAATGACGCTGCTGCAAAAAGTATCACCTACTTTGTTGAAGAAGTTGTTGCAGCAGCAGAAGATGGAAAGAAGCACAGAGTACCTCCAAAGGATGAAAAATAAAAATAATCAAAAGAGATATATGTCATCTACAGAATGTATTAAACAACTGCGCGATGAGACCGGAGTCTCCATCATGCAATGCAAAAAAGCTCTTGAAGAGTCGGGTAACGATATCGAGAAAGCAAAGGTTGCCTTGCGAAAAATTAGTGCACAGGTTGCCGCAAAAAAGTCAGAGCGCACACTGGGAAGTGGTGCAGCACAAGCATACGTACACGCGGGAAATTCTGTGGTAGGAGTTGTGGTACTTGCGTGTGAGACGGATTTTGTTGCAAAAAACGAAGAATTCGTAAAACTTGCCTATGACATTGCTATGCATGTAGCGGCCACTGCACCAGAGTTTGTATCACGAGAAGAAGTAACTGAAGCATCTACCGCAGCAGCCAAGGCGCTCTTTGCAGAAGAGGCAGCTAATAAGCCGGCAGAGATGCAAGATAAAATTGTTGCAGGGAAACTAGATTCATTTTTGAAAGAGAAGGTATTGCTTGAACAACCGTTCGTGAAAAATCCAGATATTACCATCCAGGGATTACTTGACGAAGCAACTCAAAAGTTTGGCGAACGAACAGAGATTGCGGAGATAGCACGTCTTTCGGTATAGTACTGTATATGGCAGCAATTATTGCCTTCGGCATTTCATGTATAGCACTCATCGCGTTTACCGCATTTAAGGTATACGAAACGTCTCATACTCTTGAGTGGTATGTGCGTATACGTCAGAAAGGAGATCGTATCGTTATTCGTTGGATTGGAAAAGCTCAACGATATAGTTCTCACCTTGAACACTATGTGTCACCAAAGAATGTACTGAAGGCGAGTGTACATACCTCCGCTTCGGTTGTGGCAAAGACCGCACGAAAAATTGAGAGACATGCGCACCAGGTTACGCGTGCCATGACGCATAGTGCGCGACGTCCTGTTGTAGAAACGAAATCATCATTTCTACAAGAGGTGTCCTCACACAAAAAAAACCTTGACACGGAACGCATAAAACGAGAAACTAGTCTGACTTCTGAGAAGGAAGTTATGCCAGAGTAGCTCAGTTGGTAGAGCAACTCACTTGTAATGAGTAGGTCGGAGGTTCGAGTCCTCTCTCTGGCTCCAAGAATCGAAAACTCAATCTTCTACTTGCTCGTCGAGTGCTTTCAGTTCGGGTATCAGCTCCTTAATTTCTTCAATCTTCTTAAATCCACCATACGCTTTGTCGTGTATTACAAGCGCGGGAAGCTCCTCGGGGATATTTTTCAAGGAAATCAATGTCTCCACTGCTGAGAGATCCAGATTGTAATCAAAGGAATAAATACGCAGTGATGGATATTGTTTTGCCAATTCAGTCAGGACGTATCCTTGTCGTTTACAATCCATACACGCTCCTTTTTCATTTGAATAGAAGTAGAGCAGAAAGACCGGCTCCAAACCGCACTTTTCAGATACTTTTTGCATCAGGAGAAGATCTTTAATCTCCAGAAGAGAGTAGTGTCGTTTAAGACGCAACACTTCCTCATTATCAGCACCAAGTTGTGCTTCGGCAAAGGATAATTTACGAGCAAGCGTATCAAGCTCACGTGAGAGAATAGGGTTTTCAGAGATACTCTGACATGATTGTTCTTGAAGAAGCTCGAATTGTGTATCCAATGAAAGGATATCTATTGAAATACCTTCTTCAATTGAGCGAATCTGTTCAATACGTTTTGCATTGAAGAAATTGTTTGCAATAATTGCGGTTGCAAAAATAAAAGCCGTTATAACAAACGCAAGTATATACTTAATCCATTGTGAGGGTCTGCCCTGCATGGGCGGCACTATAGCACTAGGTTTACCCTAACGCCAGCGCACACCGCTATTTGCAGCTGCCTTGTATATGGATACGGTTAGCCAAATAGGTGTCAAAAAACCATAGAGTGTTAAGTAGACAGGTATGTCAAACGAAAATATCTTTTCATTTGAGAGTTTCTTACCGATACCGATAATAACGAGTGTGAGTATAATAAGTGCAAGCACTATCGTAAAAAGTGTACTGGTTTGCACATAAAAGATATCGAATTGCACTGTTGGAGTTGAAATTCCTACGGTTTGGAATTTGATTATCTCCTCTGTAATACGAACAAATGTATTCCAAATCAAAGATCCGAACAAAAACGTGGCACCGAAGATTGAAATAAGACTCAGAGGGAGTACGAGGAGTCCCAGAGCCCCGTACTTGGGATTGAAGAAAAGATGTGAATAATCGAGTGCATTCCTCAAAAATCCGTACGTCCAGCGAACTCTTTGCTTATACAGTGCTCTAAAGGTTTTCGGTGCCGTTGTCGTAACGAGTGCACGACTTTCGTTGGTAATTTTGTGATGTTCTTTTTGTAACCGCAGGCACATTTCGAGATCCTCCGTACTGTGTCCGTAATTCCATTTTCCTACTGACAGGATTACTTCACGACGAAAAAACGAGAACGGTCCGGGGGTAACAAACTGCGCATCCATGAGTGCGAATACGTTCCGCACAAATATAGCCAATCCGTATTCTGCTTTTTGCATGAGTTGTATAATGCTTTTCGCATTATCCACTTTGATTCCGGGAGTAACTGCAGAAACAGCAGGGTCCTTAAAGTGCGATGCGATATACAGCAATGCATCTTGATCCACATACGAGTCAGCGTCGAGGCAACCAATGATATCGGCATCAGTATATTCACATGCGGTATTCAATGCAGTATGTTTTCCTCCATTTTCCTTTGTGAGAATGGTTATGTGTAAGTGATGCTCAAATGATTTAAGTACTTCAAGTGTGTTGTCCGTAGACCCATCATCAACTGCAATGATGTGCAGTTTCTCAATAGGATACCTAAGGTTCAGCAACGAGTTAAGTGTCGCACCAACGGTCTTCTCCTCGTTAAAACAGGGAACGATAACTGCAGCAGTCGGCAAGTTTCTTTTTGAACGTGCAGGTTTTGGAGCGGAGAGATGTTCAAAAAAGGTGATAAGCAAAAATACCTCGAAATAGAGCGAGACAAACAAAACCCCATACATCACTATTTGTGTGACGTCCATAGTCGCGATTGTAACATGTAATATCGAGAAACACAGCCACTGTAACGCTTCATATGTGCTATACTCACCTCTATGCAAAAACAATACATCAACCCGCTCACGAGTGCAGTTCGTGAAATCGTCGCTATTTTTAGTGATATGGGATTTGAAATTGCTACCGGTCCTGAACTTGAAACAGAACATTACAACTTCGATGCATTAAATGTCACCAAGAATCACCCGGCGCGGGATATGCAAGATACTTTTTGGGTGGATAAAAGTCATGTACTGCGGACACATGATACGGCGGTTACCGCTCGAAAACTCAAAGAGCATGATGGCCCAATGCGCTTTATGTCGTGTGGGAAAGTGTATCGAAATGAAGCGACTGACATGACACACGAAGCACAATTCTATCAGGTAGATGCCTTTGCCGTTGGCGAACATATATCTCTTGCTCACCTAAAAGGTACGCTTGAGACATTTTTTAAGCAATTTCTCGGCGGTTCAGTGGAAATACGTTTTCGACCGGGATTTTTTCCGTTTGTTGAACCGGGAGTTGAGGTAGACATGAAGCTGTTAGGAGACAACATTCCCAAACGCCTGAGAGGGAAATGGATTGAGATATTGGGAGCCGGCATGTTGCATCCCAATGTATTGCGTGAGGGAGGTATTGACCCAGAAAAGTATCAAGGATGGGCATTTGGTGGAGGAATTGAAAGACTTTGTATGCTCAAATGGGGTATTGATGATGTGCGCATCTTTCACTCGGGAGATTTGCGATTTATCCAACAATTTGAAGTATGAAGGTAAGTTACGAATGGCTACGCACATTTTTTGAGGAAGGTACACTTCCGCCCGTTTCCCAATTACAACAGAAATTAACCTTCCATGCGTTTGAAATAGAGGGAGTTGAAGAGGTGGGCGGAGATTCGATTATTGACATAGATGTGTTGCCAAATCGCGCAGCAGACTGCCTTTCTCATCGCGGAATCGCAAGAGAAATAGCGGCACTTTTTGATATTCCCATGAAAGAAGATCCATTGCGCGAAATGGTTTCTCTAAAACCACTTACCGAATCGGTACAGGTTACTTTAGATGAACACGCTGCATGTTCATACTATATAGCTGCTCATATCACAGGGGTCACGATCACCGAATCACCCCAGTGGTTACAGAAGCGTCTTGAAGCCGTGGGACAGAAGTCCATAAACAATATTGTTGATGCCACTAACTATGTACTGTTTGATTTGGGAAGACCGACACACGTTTTTGACGCGAATAAATTCGAGGGAACTATTCCTCATGTGGGAACACGCATGGCAAGAGATGGTGAGAAGATAACGCTTCTTGGAGGAGCAGAGGTTGCATTGCATGATACGGTGACCGTTATTACCGACGCTGAGACAGACATACCCGTTGCAGTGGGGGGCATTAAAGGAGGCACACATGCAGATATTGATGAAGATACCACTGATATTATTATAGAAACCGCTAATTTTAATCCGCAACAGATACGGCGAGTGGCACAAGCACTTAAATTAAGAACGGAAGCTTCTACACGGTTTGAGAACAATATCGCAGATGCGCTGGCAGAGCATGGCGTGGTTGCGGTGGTCAAATTGATTTTGGACATCGCCGGAGGAGTGTTACAGGGGTATGCGACGGCTGGTTCGATTGGGGCAGGTAATACAGCAGTGTCAGTTTCAACGAGTCGCGCGTCAAGATTGCTTGGAGTGGAGGTGTCAGAAGAAGAGGTAACAGATATTCTTAATCGATTACAGTTTGAGTATTCCATCAATGATGGTGCATTCTCAGTTACCGCACCGTTTGAGCGAAGAGACATTCGTGTTCCGGAAGAGGTTATCGAGGAAATTGGGAGGGTGTATGGGTACAACAAGATTCCGAGCAAGAATCTCACTACTCCTGAAAGAGTTCCTCAGATACATAAAAAATACGCATACGCAGAAAAAATACGCGCTGCACTCACCAGCAAGGGATATACCGAAGTGTATCTGTATTCACTCAGAGATACCGGAGAGATCAAGTTGATAAATGCTTTGGCGAGTGATAAAGATCACCTTCGTTACAATTTAGCGGAAGGTATTTCTGAAGCACTGGTTAAAAATGAGAAGAATGCACCCTTACTCGGATTGTACGAAGGAGTGAAAATATTTGAAATCGGAAATGTATTCACTCACCACGCAGAGGAAACACATGTTGCCTTTGGGGTTGCATTACCGGGGAAGAAGATGTTGCCAGAGAGGACGCAAAAGGAATTACATGAGGCCATGAATGCGATTGAGACCGCGCTTGGAAAGGCACCTGAGGCGGTAACACACATTTTCCAAGGTATCATGGAATTTAACTTAGATGCATTAGTGAGCGATCTTCCAGATGTGGAAACATACCCAAGGGGAAGTACCATAGGAAACATTTCTTACAAAGCAATGAGTAATTATCCGTTTGTGCTTCGTGATATTGCGGTTTGGGTTCCTGCAACAGCGTCTGCAGGAGATGTGGAAAAAATAATTGGTACTCATGCTGGTGATCTTCTTGTGCGCATTGACCTTTTTGATACTTTTGAAAAGGAGGGACAGACTTCCTATGCCTTCCACCTTGTATTTCAATCAGATGAGAGGACGCTCAACGATAAAGAAGTGAATGACATCATGGGGCATATTGAGACTGAAATACAGGGACGAGAAGGTTGGGAAATGAGATAATAACATATACACAAAAGCGCGCATTTCCGCGTGTTTTTTGGTATACTAGATGATATGGAGAGAGTGTTCGACACACTCTTTTTGTATAACAGTATGGTAGAGAAAAAAGGGAAATACGGAGCAGATGACATTACCGTTTTGGAGGGACTTGAGGCAGTTCGCAGGCGTCCGGGAATGTACATCGGCACAACGGGAGTTGATGGGCTCCATCACCTCATTTGGGAGATTTTTGATAATTCGCGCGACGAAGCAATGGGCGGTTTCGCTGATAATGTCGAAGTTGCTCTCTTGCCGGGAAATAGAGTAAGGGTGGTGGATAATGGTCGTGGTATTCCGGTTGATAAGCACAAGAAGACAAAGGTGTCAGCCCTTGAGACTATTATGACTACTCTTCATGCCGGAGGGAAGTTTGGAGGAGAAGGATATAAATATTCAGGTGGACTGCATGGTGTTGGAGTATCGGTGGTCAACGCTCTTTCAACACACGTAAGAGCAGAGGTACATCGTGATGGTGGACAGTATGTGCAAGAATACACACGTGGTGGGAAGAAGGTTGCTGCGACTAAGAAATTAGGGACATCCAAAAAGCACGGAACAATAATTACATTTGAACCGGATCCGATAATCTTTCCCGAAATAGAGTTTCATTGGAAAACCATTGTTGAACACTTGCGGCAACAGGCATACCTGGTGCGTGGTATGCGCCTCACTATCATTGACGCTCGAGAGTTTGCAGGAGCACTTGATGATACCAAGACATTTTATCTCAAAGAACAGGCACTCGATGTCCCCTCAATGTCCTTTTATTTCGAGGGCGGTCTCACCAGCTTGGTTTCTTTTCAAAATCGACACCAAAAGGCAATGCACAAGAATATTTTCTACGTCGAAAAAGATCACGATGATGTACATGTAGAAGTTGCCTTGCAATATGTTGATGATATTTCTGCACGTCTTTCAGCGTTTGCAAATAATATTTATAACCCCGAGGGCGGAATGCACGTCACAGGATTTAAAACCGCACTTACACGAACACTTAATAATTATGTGAAGAAAGCAAATCTCAAAGGTATCGAGACCGGATTTACCGGTGACGATGTTCTCGAGGGACTTACCGCAGTCGTTTCTGTAAAAATGGAGGAAATCCAATTTGAAGGACAAACTAAAGCAAAACTGGGAAGTGTGGAAGCTCGTGGAGCGGTTGAAACAGTGTTTGCAACCGCATTTGCTGAATTTCTGGAGGAGAATCCACATGACGCCAAGGCGGTCATCATGAAGGCGGTGCTTGCGATGAAGGCGAGAAAAGCCGCGAAAGCCGCGAAAGACTCAGTGTTGCGCAAGGGAGCGCTGGATGGAATGACTCTTCCGGGGAAGTTGGCCGATTGTCAAAGTAAATCCGCAGAAGATTCAGAGATCTTTATCGTGGAGGGAGATTCGGCCGGTGGCAGTTCAAAACAGGGGCGTGACAGAAAGACGCAAGCCATTCTTCCTTTGCGAGGGAAAATTCTCAATGTTGAACGCGCACGACTTGATAAAATGCTCGCCAATAACGAAATCAAGGCACTGGTGGTTGCACTGGGGACTGCTATCGGAGACACATTCGACGTTGAAAAACTTCGCTATCATAAAGTGATTATCGCAACAGATGCTGATGTTGATGGTGCACATATTCGAACACTTCTCATGACGTTGTTCTATCGATATTTTAAACCCATTATCGAAGGGGGGTACTTATATATCGCACAACCCCCTTTGTACAAGATTAAGCAAGGTAAAGAGGTCCAGTACGCATATACAGAGGAAGAGCGAATTGCGTTAGTAGGTCACGATGAAGTGACAACGGATTCTGATGTGGAAGAGGGAGCCAAAAAAACAAAAATCAACGTACAGAGATATAAAGGTCTTGGTGAAATGAATCCTGATGAGTTGTGGGAGACGACCATGGATCCAGAAAGACGTCTTCTCAAACGGGTGACCATAGAAGATGCTCAAGAAGCTGATAGGGTATTTGATACTCTTATGGGCACCGATGTAGCGTCTCGCAAATCATTTATCCAATCGCACGCCAAGGAAGCAACGCTTGATATATAATACAAGAAACACTCACTTAAAAGTTTAGAACATTCATCGTTTTCAACGCGGTATTGTTGTACTCGTTTGTTTCAGGAATGTAGTTGTACGGATCGACACGAATGACAATTGTACCGACTCCCGGAGCGAGTTGGTCAAACGTAATGAGTATTTCAAGTGACGAACCCGGTGTGAGTGGCGGCTGTGCTTCAGATACAAATTCATAGCCACCGATCACGGGCAGATTTGCACGAAAGTACCAATAATTTGTGGTTTTTGTGCCAGAGTTGGTAACCGTAAATTTCACCGCACCGGTTTCGTAGCGACTTACAGTTTGTTTTGTTTCAAACTGTCCGTATGGTGCAGTTACTCCGGGACGCACGTTGGTTATCTGAAGATCGGCTACTCCATAGGGAACCGAAGTTCTTGGAACCCGAATTGGCTGCGGTGTATAGGTGGCTGGTGGTTCCACCGGAGTTGTCGGTAGTGGATCTTCCTCAACCGGAGTTGGTTCGGTTGGTGCGTCATTTATAGTTCCGATGATTGTTATCGTCTTGGTATCTCGAACATTTTTGTTTTGGGGGTCAGTGTACGTAATTGCAAAAGCAACATCTACCTTTTCCTTTGAAGAGAACGGAACGACCGTGAGCGTACTTACAGAAGGAGCCATAGTAAATGGAACATTACAGGGGACTGTGTCCTGTGCTATTTCAAAGTATACCCCCTCAGTACATCCATATGCGAATGAGACAACTCCTTCGTTAGATCCCTCACGTACCCAGTCGATAGTGAGTGTTTCTCCCGAATACACCGTATCTCTGCTTGTTTGGACAACGATATTCTCTCCGTTTAGTGCAATTGCCCCATCACTTCCCGTCGATGATTCATTAAAAAGACTCGGTACAAATGTAATCACTTGAATCGCGCTCCAGAGGCCAACTATAAGGAGTATGATAAAGACAACTATTGCGAGAATGCGTTTAAGTTTTTCCATAGTATGTATGTATACAGCTATTGGAGAAGTAAGTCAATTTATGCGGGCGACTTGACGTATGTTCCTAACCACTTTATAATATGCGGTCATGGAAATCGACAAGTTCAAAGAACCAAGTATCACTTCGCTGCTCCTTGGCCCCAAGATGCTGCTCAAGCTCATACTGGCTTGGGTTGTAATTGTGACAATCGGTTCAGGCGCAGCCATTTGGATTACACAAAATACTGCTCTGACCGATCAATCTCTTGAAAATATCACCAATGAAAGTGAACGGTTGGCATACACCGCCAATGTGGTTTTTGATGAAACTAAGTCTCTTTCAAATACTGCGGGAGCTGTGTACCCAAGTCGTTTGGTTATTCCGAAGTTAGGTACCGATCTTCCGGTAAGCAATCCGCAAACGCGTAACATTGAACTGCTTGATGAAGCACTGAAGAGTTCTGCGGTTCGCTATCCGGACTCAGGTACGCTCGGTGCACAAGGCACTAATGTGTTGCTTTTTGGACACTCCAGTGGCTTGCCCGTGGTGAGAAACAAATTTTATAAGGCATTTAACGGAATTGAAAAGCTAGAATACAATGACACCATCTATGTTTCTTCAGGTGCTGACTCATACACCTACAAGGTGCGGCGTGTATATCGAGCAGATGCTAATGATGATCGCATTGAATTAAAAGTGTCGGGCAATCGTTTGACACTGCTTACATGTGATACTTTCGGTGCAAAGAGTGACCGGTGGATTGTTGAAGCTGAGTTTATAGGGAAAAATGTGTAAAGAAAAACGCCTCGAAAAACCGGGGCGTTTTTAGTCTTGATGCAAGATCACTTACTTCGAGTCAATGAGGACTCTTGGTCGTGAACTACCACCCATGTCGATCATGCGAAGGTCACCAACGTTATTAGCGCCGGCGGCAAGACGAGCAGCAGTGTTTGGATCTAAGCCCTCAACACCTTCCAGGAGGGATTGTGCACCACTTTGAATAGCAGTGATTGCTACCTCGCCCTGTTCTTGTTTTTTTCTTGCGATAGCTGCAAGATCTTGCGCATCGCGAAGTCCCTGATTCGTTGGCGTGAAGTCTTGCACTTCAAGGGAGTATATTTCCACGCCATATCTCGCCAAGTAGCGTCTGAGAGTACACCCAGATACTAATATGTCGAGCACTTCCTCAACCCATGAGTTAGAAACATGGTCGAAGAGTAGCACGTAAAACCACTCATGAGCTCCACGGAAGATCGCGGCTGCTGCCCCGCTTCCTTTTTCGTGCTTGAGTTCGTCGAAGGTGCGAAATGCGCAGTATTGACGCACGACAGCTTCAACTGCATTATGCACTTGCACCCTTACCTTCGCCCATCCTCCACAGAGGCGGAATAGGAGTGGGTACTTCACTCGAACCATACCGGTAAGAGACACGGTGATTTGTCCACCTTCAATTCCAGGACCTTCGAATGTATCGACATTCTTAGGCATTATATCGAAGTGCACAGGTTCGAGCCCGATGGAGTCTCCAGAATTGAGTTTGTATAAGGGCCATGGGCCAGAGAAGCTCCATCCTGGAGGCAGGATCTTAGGGCTGTACGATCCAAATCGCGTGAGTATACCGTTCGTATTTGCTTTGATGTTGTAGAAACATGCCCAAAACATGAATCCGAACGAACAAATCCATACGAGAACGACGAAAGCCAAAGAGCCGAACACAGCACTTGGCAGGGTTAAAATTGCGGCAAGACCAGAGCCCCATACGATAGGTTTCCAGATACT
>CESG01027160.1_pt1 | contig 32600 bp, 29 predicted proteins | sample 531121 | NCBI WGS metagenome assembly CESG01 (sample SAMEA2621287, study PRJEB7988) | marine metagenome | biome: marine biome (ENVO:00000447); feature: mesopelagic zone (ENVO:00000213); material: "saline water (ENVO:00002010), including plankton (ENVO:xxxxxxxx)" | depth 800 m
GGCTCAATGGAACTTACCTGGGTTACGTAATTTACCTTTCCATATGCTGGGATATTTTTGAGCTGGGAAAGGGCTTCTTCAGGACTTATATTGATTGCTATTGCCCCCATCATGACTCCACGTGTTCGTATTCTCCGGGTGACGGCGCGAGTATCAATTTCGCTGATTCCAGGGATGTCATGTGCAAGTAAAAAGTCAGTCAGTGTGGATGAACTCTCCCGATGGCTGGGCTCTTGGCATTGTTGTCGCACTACAAATCCTGAGACTTGAATTTCTTTGGACTCATTGTTTTCTTTATTTATTCCATAATTACCTATCATTGGGTAGGTGGGTACGACAATCTGTCCCGCGTAAGATGGGTCAGTCAGCATTTCTTGATACCCTGTCATGGAGGTATTGAAAACCACTTCACCGTAAGCTTCGTTAACGGAACTGAACGGGACGCCTTTAAACGTAGATCCATCCTCTAATACTAGATAAGCTGGTTTTGACAATTTTAGTTATCCTCTTATTAATTTACTTTACGTTGAGTTAGTCGTTTCGATAGACATATTCCCCACCGTAAAATGTTGCCTTAACTTTCCCAGTTAGTAATGTTCCATCTAGAGGAGTATTTTTCCCTTTGGATAAAAATAAACTTGAGTTAACTTTCCACTCTTCGTTGAGATCGAAAACTGTCACATCTGCTGGCCTGCCCACTTTCAAGGTGCCGAGGTTGCTTCCAAGAAAGGCCGCAGGGTCGGCTGTGAGTTTTTTAATAATCGTTCCTAAACCTACTTTTTTGTTGTGGTAAAGGGAGAGTACAGACCCAAGAGCCGTTTCAAAAACACTGATTCCAAAAGCTGCCTCTTGGAATGTGCATACCTTATCGACACTACTGTGGGGCGCATGGTCTGTAGCAATAAAGTCTATTGTGCCGTCATTGATTCCGTTTGCCATAACGGACATATCAGCGACATTTCGTAATGGGGGGTTTACTTTTGCAGTGGTGTTGTAAGCCTTCGGAGTTAAGGCATCAAATACTGAGTTTTCATCACCAATCGATAGCACAGCTTCATCAGTGAGAGTGAGATGGTGTGGAGTCACCTCGCAGGTTACATTAATGCCTCGTTTTTTTGCGGCCCTAACCATATCGAGGGTCCCTGACGTACTTATGTGAGCTAGATGAATTTTTCCTCCAGTGAGTTCAGAAAGAGAGATGTCTCTGGCCACCATCACCTCTTCAGCAGAATTGGGCATGCCTTTTAATCCCAGTCTGGTAGCGACCCAGCCTTCATTCATTGATGCCTCGTTCGCTAATTCTGGTACTTCACAGTGGTTGATTATTGGCAATCCTAGACTGGAACTATACGTCAGGGCTTGCCTCATAATGTTTGCATCAGACACAGGTTTGCCATCATCACTAAATCCAATTACCCCGGCATCAGCGAGTTCAGACATTTCTGACAGCTCTTTCCCATGACTATTTTTGGTCACACAACCTATCGGTAAAACTCGTATAACCCCTTCCATCAGGGCCTTGGTCTTCACGAAATCTACTATTGCCCTTGTGTCAATTGGTGGATTTGTATTTGGCATGGCGCAAACTGTAGTGAATCCACCCGCAGCAGCCGATTTGGTTCCTGTAGCAATAGTCTCTTTGTATTCTTCGCCTGGTTCCCGCAGATGGCAGTGGACATCAATAAATCCTGGAGAGACTATCATTCCATCAGCGTCATATACTGCTGTACTTTGACTTGCGGAGGTGATCTGACCTATTTTCTCAATTTTGCCATCCACAATTAGTAAATCGGCAACTTCATCTCTGTCAGAAGCAGGATCTATAAGCCTTCCACTCTTGATAAGGACTGATTTCGACAATGTGATTCTCCGTTTGATAAGGTGCTAAATTTCTAAGTTTTGACCGGCTGCCATGGAATAAAGTAGTGACATCCGGACTGCTACCCCACTTTTTACTTGCTCTTCTATAACCGATTGAGCGCCATGGGCTATGTCAGTCTCTATCTCAACACCTTCGTTCATTGGTCCAGGATGCATTACTAACGCCCCATCTTTGGCAATGGCAAGACGTCGAGCATTTATTCCGTAGGTTTGGGAATATTCCCTGAGCGAAGGAAGATGTCCTGCCCTCTGTCTTTCCAGTTGAAGTCTTAGTGTCATAATCACATCAGCATCTTTCAGTGCAGTGTCCAAGTCGGTTTGCACTTCCACTCCAGCGAAAGGATGGCCTTCCTCTGTCCGATGACCGTTAAGGAAATCATTTGGGATTAAGGTTTGAGGTCCACAAATTACAACTCGTGCCCCCATTTTAGTGAGTCCCCATAGATTTGAACGAGCTACTCTGGAATACAAAATATCGCCTACAATAACGATTTTCTTTCCCTCTATGTCTCCAATGTTCTTTCTGATCGTGTATAGGTCTAGGAGACTTTGTGTGGGGTGTGCGTGAGTGCCATCTCCCGCATTTATAATATTGGACTTCAACTGGCGGGCGAGGAAATGAGGGGCACCTGAGTGAGGGTGTCTTATTACGATTATGTCGGCTTGCATCGCCTGTATCGTTAAAGCTGTGTTGTAGAGGGACTCTCCTTTTTTAGCACTACTTCCGCCGCTCGATACATTTATAACATCGGCACTTAGAATTTTTGCTGCTTGCTCAAAGGAAACCCTCGTTCTAGTACTAGATTCATAAAATAGCGTAACAACAGTTTTGCCTCTAAGGGCGGGCACTTTTCTGATTTCCCGGTCCAAAACCTGTTCCATGGCCACTGTATTGTCCAAAACGTGGGTAATTTCTTGCTTCGTGAAGCTATCCAAATCAAGAACGTGTTTCTGACCGAAAGAGTGTTTGGAGTCTGTTTCCAAGGTCAAATCTCGTCTCCCATACCGTCGCTTTTCGTGGTAATTACTATTTCATCTTCGCCATCTATTTCTCGCAGTCTTACCTGTACATCTTCATCCCTGGCAGTTGGAACGTTCTTGCCGACATAGTCAGCCCTAATTGGTAGTTCCCTATGCCCTCTGTCGACTAGTACTCCTAGTTGCATCTGGCTTGGGCGTCCGAAATCGCTTATGGCATCCATCGCAGCTCTGATAGATCTTCCTGTGTAAAGAACGTCGTCAATAATTACTACTGTTTTACCATTGATGTCGGGGGGAATGTCGGTTGGTTTCATGAGAGGACTTCCCTTTTCAGATATGTCATCTCTATACATACCGATGTCTAGTTTGCCTACAGGAATTCTTACTCCCTCGAAGCGCTCGATGGCTGTAGAAATTCGCTGAGCGAGTGGTACTCCTCTTGAATGCATACCAACTAACACTACATCAGTAACGCCACCGTTTCTCTCAAGGATTTCATGAGAAATTCGTGTTAAAGCCCTTTCTATTTGGACTGGATTTTGTATGCGTTTCTCAATTAATGGCACGAACGTACCTTAGAGAAGCGAGGGGTAATTCCAAGTTGAATGGGAACCTGGCCAATTCAAACCTCCTGTGTTTCTGGACAAGAGGTGTTTGCAAGTCCCGTCGAATTAAAGAAAGTTCGACCACTTGCATATCCCTTGCCAGACTCTCTTGGACCGACTTAAAGGGTGATGTAAAAATACGCACTTAGATAGTACACGCTCATAACAAGATACTTCAACTCTTTCTCACAATATATTGGAGTTTTACATTTTGAAAACAAAGGTGAATCCTTGTAATATCTTGGGTGTAATATTGATCAAATCTTGACAAGGAAAAGAGATGACTACGGAAACAATGATTCCTGACCTCGTTTCCGCTGGAGGAGTAGTTTATAAGATTTGTGGTGACTCGCTCCAAGTAGCGGTCTGTTCTCGAAAACAACCTTTGTCACACAATTTGCCAAAAGGAACACCTGAAGTTGGGGAAACTTTGGAGAATACAGCTTGTCGGGAAGTAGAAGAGGAAACTGGACTTAGAGTAGAAATATTAGATTACATTGGCTTCATAGAGTACGATTCAACTCATGGTAAGAGTAGTGGAGAAGAGCTAAAAAGAGTGCACTACTTTCTTATGTGCTCTGTAGGAGGTGATTTTTCGCTACACGATACAGAGTTTGATGTCGTAGAGTGGATTGAGAGTTCAGGTATTTCATCAATACTTACTTATGAAAACGAGGTAGAAATTGTTCAAAAAGGCCTTTCCATGGTCGAGAGAAGATCAAAAGGAACTTCCTGAAGTAGATATTTCAGGAAGCCTTGTTCGAATCAGAGAAAAACGAACAGAGGATATTCCTGACGAGTATGCTTGGAGAGTGGATGAAGAACTATCTCGCCTGGATGCCACAAGACCTCTCACTATGTCCTATGAGGATTTTTTCCGATATACGCGTGAAGAGATTCAATTTCAGAGCTATCGCTCAAAGCGTTTAGCTGTTGATACCTTAGAGGATCTGCATATTGGTAACGTTATGTACTATGACTTCAACAAAAAAAATGCTGAGGTCGAGCTTGGAATAATGATTGGGGATAAGGATTATTGGGGCAAGGGTTATGGAACTGACATAGTTGTCACGCTTCTGAATTATCTTTTTACAGTTTTGGCAATGAAAAGAGTGTATCTCCATACACTGGCTTGGAATTATCGGGCCCAGGCTTCATTCACGAAATCAGGGTTTAGAGAAGTGAGACCTGTTAGAAGAGGTGGGCAAGACTTCGTCCTTATGGAGGTTCTCCATACTGACTGGGACCCAGATAAACTACTGGACCCGGTCCCAGAGTAAAAGTGGATTTATAGACACATTGGCCGGACTATAAATTTATGCTCATGAGTTCGTCCGAAAACAGGATTTCCCCGTCGTAAATATTCTGAATATCTTTGATGGTCCTCTCCTTCACTTTTTGTTGGGATAAATTGGGTCCTATATGGACTAAAACTAGTTTTTTGACTCCAGCTTCCTGGGCCATTGCAGCTGCCCCATCTGTGCCGCATTGACCACCAGATTCCCCTGTTTTGTCCATAACTGACTGTTCATCCCAGCACATACAAAGCATCATGTCAGCATTTTTTGCCAGAGATGTAACTGAGTTGCAGGGCTGGGTATCCCCGGTAAAAATTATGCTTCCCTCTGTGGTTTCGAATCTGTATGCAAGAGAGTCCAAATATGGTTGCACGTGTTCGGCGGGAGCAGCATGAACTTCCCAATCCTTGCCTGCATAAACTTTTCCAGGACCGATATCTTTTGCAGTTACTAAGGGTGGCTTTCTAGGGAGACTGCCACCTCTGTTGACATGGATTTTTTGACTCAATGGATGGTTTACTCTCGCAATCCAATCGTGGGCGAATATCCCATCCTTTTCATTCAGGATACCGTGTGTGATCTTTTCGGTAAGCGTTGGTCCGAATACTTTTAAGACATCCTCTTTACCGATGCTTTGATCCCACCTACACAGGAGGAAACAAGGGTAGTCTATATCGTGATCAAAATGGTGATGGGTGAAGAATAAGTGATTGATATCAGTTGGCCATAATCCGGCCTTGACCAGCTTGTGTGTGGCTGCTGGTCCGCAGTCAAGCATTATTTGATCATCACCGATTTTTATTGCGAATGAGGATCCGAAACGGTCGGGAGTTGGAGTTGGGGTTCCGGCACCGAGTACGTGTATGGATGTCATGATCTAGTTCACCTCCAGGTTGTTGGGGTTAAAAATTTGTCTAGTTATGTGAATAAATTCGCACGCCACCTGGTTCAGGGATAATTACTACAAATTTCCCATTACTGGCTTGGACCCTTTCAGCAATTTCTTCCGTCAAGTCCTCTTTCAGTGCCACACTTTCTGAGCCTGGGTCAACCCATTCGACTGAGGAGATTTTATAACCTAAGTTTTCCTCAAGAGCAGCTACGAAAAACTCACTGTTGGTGGGTGTGAATACGGTTACATTTTTTATTGGGCCGTCTTTATGTTGTTCGGGCGATTCCATTAGGCTGGCCCTTTCATTTCTCAGATTTAGCCAATGATATGGCACTATCAGCGAGGAGGCTGCAAGGACCGAAAGAGGAATTCTAGAGGATCTTATTGCAGAAACGAGTGTGTCTTCCGACAAAAGAAATTTAATAAGGAAAAATATTAATGATGCTAATGAAGGCACAGAAACGAGTATTCCTATACCAACGACTCCCGTAAAGAAAACTACCTTAGTTTCCTCTTTGATAGACACTAGCTTTGGGATTCTGTATCGCCACGTATACCACCATAATGAAGCACCCAAGATTAAACTTGATAGACCAAAGGCGGTTGATTCTCTCCAAGAGTTCTCTTCAGTAACTATCTCATTACCACTTCCGGTGACGGAGGTGAGTATGAGGTTGGTCAGTATGGCTATTCCTGTAGCACCGATAATCAGGGCTATAAAGGAAAATGAATAATCTAAAACCTGAGAACCATTTTGAGCGGATATTTCATGTCGATTAGGTGACTTAATGATATTGTAGTGGTAGGCAAATAGAACCATTCCCACTATTACCAAGGTTAGTCCACCAGGTATTGGACCAATGTCTCCAGGTTCATTTTGAACCCCCAAAATAACTGCTAAACACGTGAACAGTAGTAGCAATATTCCAACAAGAAATGTTATCCCTCCCCCAAATATGGTGCAGGCGTATACATAGGCAGATTTCAACCTACTTGTGTGTTTTCGATTGCCTAGTACTAGCCAATGCAGGGCCCACAGAAGTATGCCAGTGATAGCAATAGAGAAGTGATTCCTCACATTTTCTGAGAAGGTGGCATTTTGGGTTTCAAGCAGTGTCTGTACGCCAGCGATCGAATCATAGGAACTTTCAAAGAGAGAATGAAGAATCGTCCCAAGGCCATTCGCTGCCATAATTAGGCCAATTAGACTTGTGAGATATATGTAGATATCTCCAATAATTGGTGGGGGAGATGAACTGTTTTTTTGGTCATGTATGCGCCAATGAAATACCCAAATAAGCGTGAATGGGATTAGGGCAGCCAATTGGTACCAAGAGGATTCTTTTGTGCCTAAGAGGAATTGAATAATTCCAGTGGCAGAGTGTGCCAAAATGCTAACCGATACAGCCAAAGCCAGAAATTTATAGATTTTCCTTATTTGTGATGAAATTGGCCGAGAACTTTTTTTTATTTGGTTAGCAAGGATTTTCCAATGAAGGATCCATAGGGGAGCTCCCACCACTACTAGTGCAGTCCCAAGAGCTACTTGGTCAGGACTCGAAGACATAATATTTTCTGAAAGGAATTCCTGCAGAAGAAATTGGATGAGGATAGTGGAGCCACTACCCACCATGATCAGTGATACGAAAGAGACTAAATAGAAATATAACCGCTGTAATATTTTCCCAGTTGGTTCGTTAGGGTCTTTATCTCTCTTGCCAAATATGAGGTATAAAGAGGTGCCGGCTACACTGAGCAGTACTACGAATGGCAGGAGTTCGAAAAAGTCTATCAATTAAACCACCTCATGATAGAAAAGTTGAGCCTATCACCTATGTTACTTCTTAATGTTTTGCACAATAAATTGGGAAAGACGTTTCGATAATCTTCCATTCCATATCCTCTTTTACCAAGAGGTATGTCTGCCTATTTTTATACTCTGATGACCCCAAAGGTATTGACGTTTCTATTGTGGAGGTTTCGACGGTCACAAATGCCTCATCACCAACGATTTCTGACTTGACTAGGGTAATAGTTTGAACTTCGTCAGGGCCATAGGATGAGCCAGACGTATTTATGAATTCTGTATAGCCACAATTATCTTGGAGATCTTTTGAAATTAACTCATATGCTTTAAGTGGATTACTGTCCAAGATGTTCTCGATATAGATTTGTACTGTTCTTTCAGGGCTGCCTTCGATCAAAGGTTCATTTTCTCTAGTTGTGGCTATGTATATACTTACGATCACAAGTGTTACAAGGAAAGCTACTGCTATGTATCCAAAAGTACTTTTCATGGAATTACACTATTATGACTTGCGAATAATGGACATTTGCTGTCTCTATTTGTAATTGAACTCAATCTATTTCTTAACATATACGTGAAAATATGTTTTTTTTGGTTACATACTTGCGATTACTTTGTTTTGAACTGAAAATAGGTTTGTAATCCCGAGCTCTGCTACATCTAATACTTTATCAAGGGTATTTCTGTCGAACCTACTTTCTTCAGCTCCCCCCTGTATCTCTATAAATTTTCCGTCTTCGGCCATAACAATATTGAAATCCGCTCCTGCTGTAGAGTCTTCTTCGTAACATAGGTCAAGTAATACTTTGTCGCCGGATGTACCAACACTTGTCGCTGCCACGTTCTTCAGCATAGAGGTATTGGGAAGTATTTCCTTTCGCACCAGTTCCTGTATGGCAAAGTGAAGTGCTACGTACCCCCCAGTTATTGAGGCTGTTCGTGTACCCCCATCCGCTTGGAGAACATCACAGTCTATGGTCACAGTTCGCTCGCCAAGTTTGGGTAAGTCGGCACCTGCACGCAGTGATCTCCCAATTAGTCTTTGAATCTCTTGGGATCTTCCCCTTCTCCTATTTTCTCTAGAACTGCGTGGGATTGTTGATCCCGGCAACATAGAATATTCTGCAGTTATCCAGCCTTGCCCAGTTCCCGACAAAAAACCGGGAACTCTTTCATCTACACTGGCTGAGCACAGTACTTTCGTATTTCCGGTAGATATAATTACACAGCCATCGGCATAATCCATGGGTCCTGGCTGAATGTCGACGGTGCGAAGTTCATCATCATTTCTACCATCTATCCTCATTTGTATATCCTCAATGAATTATTTACCAGTCGCGTCAATGACACTATTATGAATTGTTTGTTGTAGACTGGTTAGTAGTTTTCCACTTCGATTCCATACGTATTATGTCTTAATATGGATGCCAAATAATCATGAATAACAATGTATATATCACAGGGTTTTCTGGTTCAGGTAAATCTACGTCAGGTAGAGAATTGGCACTACTTTTAGAAAGAGATTTCGTCGATATGGATTCGGAGATTGAGAAACTGCATAAGCAAACTATCCCAGACATATTTGAAGAGCACGGCGAAGTAGTTTTCAGGGGTCTTGAAACCGGTTTGTTAACCCAAATTTCAAGAAAGGATGGCCAGATTGTTTCGACTGGCGGGGGCGTTCCTACGATTCCTGAAAATGTGAAGATAATGAAGTGTACTGGTAAAATTGTTTGCCTCATGGCGAGTGTTGAAACCCTGTCTAAACGTATCTCTCATCATTCAAATACGGCAGGGAACAAAGCAGATAGGCCCATGCTCTATTCCGATGACCAAACTGAAAGAATTCGAGACCTACTAGACATAAGAAAGAAATCTTATAGTCAGGCTAATTTACTGATTGATACGGAGGATAAATCTCCTAAAATGGTAGCAATTGAAATTGCTGAGGTCCTTGAATTATGAGAGCAGAAAAATATAGTGATTTGGCGGCTAGGGTGACGGCTTCGGGTGGGGATCACCCAATCTGGGTGGGCTGGGGAATAATTGAAGAAATCGGGGAGAGGATAAAGTCTCTCTTTATGCCACCGGTGGTATATGTCATTTCCGATGACCGTGTTTCGGAACACGCCAGGATGGTTCAAATTGCTTTGGAGGCTGAGGCGATTCCTGCTCACATATTCATGATTCCTTCAGGTGAATCAAATAAGAATCTTGAAACTGTTCAGCACGTTTACAAATGGCTTGCTGACCGAAAGGCTGAGAGAGGGCACATGATTGTAGCCGTTGGTGGAGGAGTAGTAGGAGACTTGGCTGGCTTTGTTGCCGCAACATATCTGCGTGGAATGCCATTTGCCCAGGTGCCTACTACTTTGCTAGCAATGATGGATGCCGCAGTAGGAGGTAAAGTGGCTGTAGACTTACCGCAAGGTAAGAATCTCGTAGGGGCATTTTATCAACCTCGATTCGTGTTATCCGATGTTAGAACTCTCAGTACTTTACCTGCTCGAGAATTATCATCTGGGTGGGCGGAAGCTATAAAACACGGACTAATATTGGATAAGGAATTACTATCCACGTTTGAGAAAAACACGGGAAAAATAAAATCTCTCGACCCAGAGATATCAACCCAAATAATAAGGGATAGTGTTGCGATTAAGGCTAATATTGTCTCGCAGGATGAGAAGGAGACGCTCGGTATTCGAATCTTGCTGAATTATGGGCATACGATTGGCCATGCTATTGAGTCGACTACTGGGTATACCCAGTATCTTCATGGGGAAGCTGTGAGTGTGGGTATGATGGCTGCTGCGTCCATAAGTCGATCGATGGGTCTGTTAGACGAGTCAGAAGTTAAAAGACAAAGATCGGTCCTAGCCAGCTACGGGTTACCTATAAATGCCCATGGCCTCAATTCTACCGACATATTAGAAGCTATGAGGTCTGATAAGAAAACTTCTAGGGGTCAAATCAATTGGGTGTTGCTCGATGGAATAGGCAACGCCGTTACTAATAATTGTGTTCCTGACTATTATGTCACCGAAGCGTTGGATTCGATACTAACAGATAATGGTGAGGCGGATGAGTTAGGACAAGGCTGTTAATTGGATGGTCTATCTGAGGCTATACCATATTTAGTCCTCGGTATTGGTACGGGGCTTTATGGAATCTTAGTTGGAGCTGGGGGCGGGGTGATTTTAGCGCCTGCTCTGATGATATTCTTTGGGTTAGAACCCACGGTTGCGGCTGGGACATCCCTTGCTTTGGTGTCAATAAACAGTTTATCAGGCACCGTCGCCTATAAAAGAAGTGGTCTTGTAGATACAAAGAGTGGATGGATATTCGCTTTGTCAGCTGTCCCAGGATCAATAATTGCTCCTATGGTTTTGGACTCAGCTTCAACAACACTTTTCAAAATATTATTTGGTTTTCTGTTGCTGTTGTTAGCTCTTATTATTATTCTGAGGCCACAATACAGAGAAAAGGAATCCGTTTCTGATTTACCTGATTCTAATCAGGAGCCCGATAAGATAAATAGGGTTCCATCTTGGTTGGCATTCACTCTCAGTGATAGGCATATTGTCACAAGAAGAGGGAATACGTTTAAATATCGTTTCAACGAGTCGCTTTCCGTTTTTTTTAATCTGGTGCTGGGATTTATTTCCAGTTTTTTTGGGACAGGTGGAGGATTTCTTAGAACACCTATTTTGGTATCTGTTTTTGGATTTCCTGTTCGGGTAGCGGTCGCGACATCTATATTTGCCCTTTCTATTTATGCCACAGTAGGTGCATTGGTTCATATGTATCTCGGTCATATAGATTGGTATCCAGCACTGGTGTGGTCCGGATTGGGCTTGATCATAGGAGGCCAAATTGGTGCCCGGCTGGTGGAGGTCATTAAGGGAGTAATTATTCTCAGAATATTATTAGTGGTGGTTGTGATAATGGGAATACAGTTAATATTGCAGGGAGCTTGGCCTTCGACTTTTACTTTTTTGGGAACACACTAACTTGGCACGACATGGTTTTTTTTAGAATTAATTCTCATTCAGGGGCTGCTAGATCTGGTCTTATAAGCACTGCCCATGGCAAAGTAGAAACCCCTGTGTTCATGCCTGTGGCCACTCAAGGTTCCGTTAAAGCCCTAGATCCACAGGATCTGAAAGAATTGGGTGCCAGAGTGGTATTGGGGAACGCATATCATCTTTACCTGAGACCAGGAGATGAGTTGATACATGGTCTAGGTGGGCTTCATAAGTTTATGGGTTGGGATAGACCTATTCTGACAGATAGTGGTGGATTCCAGGGCTTTAGTTTGAAACATCTGAGGAATTTACATAAAAATGGAATTACTTTCAGGTCTCACATAGACGGCAGTACACACACGTTGAGTCCGGAATCTATTATGCAAATTCAGGCCAATCTTGGTTCAGATATAGCGATGCCATTGGATGTTTGCCTGCCTTCCGATGCCACGCATTCTTCTGTATCTGAGGGAATAGTGACTACATTCGACTGGGTACAGAGATGTAAGAACGCTTGCCGAGCAGGTAACCAATTTCTTTTTGGAATTGTTCAAGGAGGGCTCTTTAAGGATCTGCGGAAGGAATCGATTGATCAGATGATATCTTTGGACATGCCAGGTTATTCTATTGGAGGATTAAGCGTCGGAGAATCAAAAAGCCAGCTATACGAAACAGCTGGATTCACAGCTGATCGATTGCCACAAAACAAGCCTAGATATCTTATGGGTGTGGGGTCCCCGGAAGATTTGGTCGAATGTGTGGCCAGAGGAGTGGATATGTTTGACTGTGTCCTTCCTAGCCGAGTGGCTCGCAATGGTGCTCTTTATACAAAGATGGGTAGGTTTAATATCACGTCAGCAAGATTCAAAAATATAGACGACCCATTTGACGTTGACTGTGACTGTTACGCATGTAGTCAGTTTTCCGCTGCTTACATCCATCATCTTTTCAGGGCCAAGGAGTATCTTGCCTATCGTTTGGCCACAATACACAATCTAAGGTTTGTGATCAGGTTGATGGAGGAGATGAGGACTGCTATATCTACAGGCTCTTTTCCGGTCTACAGGAAGAAATTTTGGGAAAATTATCGCGTGTCAAACGAAATAGTACGTACCAACGAAAGAGAAAAATGGTTGAAATCATCCGGGTTAAAAGGATAACTATTAAGGAAATTTTATAGTTAGAATCCGCCCGCCACGGCCGGTACGATGCTGACTTCATCTCCAGAAGCTACTGGGCTGTTCATTCCGTCCAAAAAACGTACATCTTCACCGTTAATATAGACGTTGACAAAACTTCTCAATTCGCCGTCGTCGTCACATATACGGGCCTTAAGCCCGGGGAATTGCCCCTCTAGTGACTTCACCACTTCTACCATTGTTCCAGCATCTACAGAGGCTTTATCCTCTCCATTGGTAACCTTACGAAGAGGTGTCGGGATCCTGACGATAGCACTCATTTTCTTATCCTTTTTATTAAGATCTACGTATCATTGAGATCTAAAACTAACCTTCTATTATGTCCCCACCAACTGGGTCCACGCGTACACCGGTTGAAGAGACCCAGTCCAGCCCATTCTTTATGATTTCTTCGTCACCTTCTAATTCTAAAACTACCCAACCCATTGAATCTCGCACATCCGCTCTTCTTATGTTAGTCACTATTTCAAAATCCATACCCAGTTTGTAGATAACGGGTTCTTTTATCAACTCGGAAGGAAACGTAAATCGCACTCTTTTGGTAGGCATTTGGCTATATCCTAGATCTTTTGGGCTGCTGCTAGGGCGGTCTGGAAGGTCTCGTAGTCGGGAGTGGTTTCAATAGGTTTTACAAAATCCCCCATAGATTCCATGGTTTTCAAACCATTTCCTGTCACATATGCCACGGTAACTTCATCCCTTTTAATTTTTCCATGTTCAACTAGTTTTTTAAGACTGGATATAACCACTCCTCCTGCAGTCTCGGTGAATATTCCTTCGGTTTCTGCCAGGAGTTTTATTCCATCTATTATAGTATTTTCCTCGGCGGCAACACCTGTTCCATTTGTTTCTTTCAAGACTTCCAGAGAATATGGTCCCGCTGCTGGGTTACCGATTGCTAGTGACTTTGCCAAGGTCTCTGGCCTGACTGGCGTGACTTGACCGCTCCCCGTTTTAAAGGCGCTAACAATAGGTGAGCACCCTTCTGGCTGAGCAAGGTGCATTTTTGTTTTGAGGTTCTCTATCAAACCAATGTCGTTAAATTCTTGAAGGCCCTTCCATATTTTCGTGTGAAGTTCTCCAGATGCCCCCGGGACTACGCAATGATCAGGAGCCTTCCAACCAAGTTGCTCTGCGACTTCATATCCTAGTGTTTTGCTACCTTCAGCATAAAACGGTCTCATATTTATATTTACGAAAGCCCAACGGTGATTGTCTGCGAGTTCACTACAAAATCTATTTGCGTGGTCATAATTACCTGTGACTGCCACCATCGTAGGCCCATAAACTGCCGCCCCTTGGATTTTTCCCTGTTCTAGGTCAGCAGGATAAAAAACCATGGTTTTCATACCAGCTTTGGCTCCGTGAGCGGCAACGGATCCCATCAGATTACCTGTAGATACGCATGCAAGCACTTCAAATTCAAATTCTAGAGCCTTAGTGGTTGTTACGGATACAGGACGATCTTTGAAAGAGTAAGTTGGGTTCACACTATCATTCTTTATATAAAGGTTGTCTAACCCTAACTGTCGTCCCAAGTTTTTAGCGTGTATCAGAGGAGTAAACCCAGTTGAAATGTCAACTGCTGAATCCTTATCTACAGGAAGAAAGTCATGGTATCTCCACATTGTGTTCGGACCAGCCGCAATAGATTCTCTACTTACGGCTTTGGAAATAGATTCATAGTCGTACGCGACCTCAAGTGGGCCAAAGCAGAATTCGCAAGCGTTAAGCGGCTCGATAGGGTACTCGCTTCCACATTCACGGCACCTTAGACACTTTACGTGTGGCAACTAATCGCTCCTATAACTGGAAAGGGACCTTATCTGAATATCGGTTGGAAATACCCTTTAAATCAGAATAAATTATTGCAATCCGCCAGTAAGAGTGTCAAGGAAGACACTGTGTCACTTAATCCCCCATAGGTCATGACACGATTCTGCAGGGCCAACCACGGCAATATTCATATTCTCTTCTAAGAAATACTCAGAGGCAACATTTCGTATATCCTCTAGACTTACACTGGCAAGGTCTCTCAGGTAGTCTTTGGTAGATTGGAATCTGTTTTCATTAAGCATTTGATTGCAATTCCAATTTGCTACTGAACGTGTATCTTCCATGTTCAACTTCAGGCGTCCTGTGAATAGCGACTTCACCTTGTCAAGTTCCTCAATATAAGTATCGGTTTTTATTTTTTGGAGCTCTTTCGATATTAGATATATAGTTTTTTCGTATTTCTTTTTGTCGACAGCTGCGTATATATCTATCGTTCCGGTGTCAGTATGGTGACTGGTGCCAGCTCCTATGTCATAGGCTAATCCTCTTTTCTCCCGTATTTCTTGAAATAATCTACTACTCATTCCTTCGCCAAGCATCGCTACGAGAAGATCTAGAGCATGGCGAAGCTCATGGCACCGGCTTGTACCTGGGAAGCCTATCGATATATGTGACTGCTCCACTCTTCTTTCCTCGCCCATAAATCGTGACTTATTTTTCACGTAATTCACGTTATTAAAGGTGTTAGCCTCGCCACAATTTAGTGATTCCGCTAGCGGTTGTACGAAGTCAATTATTTCATCGTGATTCAGTTTCCCTGCTACGCTTATTACTAAGTTGTTGGAACTGTATTTATTTTGCATGAATTCAACGAGAGATTCATGAGATATTTTTGACACTGACTTAATAGTTCCGGCGATATCCCTTCCCAGTGAAGTTCCGGGCCACATAAGTTCATCAAGCATTACTTCCGCTCGTGAATTTGGGTAATCACTAACGCTGTTAATCTCTTCAATAATGACTTGGCGTTCTAACTCTATGTCTGCAGGTCTAAGCAGAGGTTCTGTGATCAACTGCAAAAGTAGTTGAATACTTTCTTGTGTTTTTTCTGCTAGGGTCCGACACCAATATGCGGTGGTTTCATAATCCGTGACTGCGTTAAGCGATCCTCCATTTATTTCGATTGTTTCGCTTATTTTTGAAGGATCTGGGATGCTTTTGGTTCCCTTGAACAACATGTGCTCAATTAAGTGAGCTATCCCTTCTAGTCCAGGAGGCTCATGTCTTGATCCACACCTGACTCCCACATTTATGGCAATCGATGCCGCGTATGGAATCTCCTCTGTGATGATCGTTAATCCATTAACGAGGGTGTCCGTCTGGACATTTCTTTTCAGCTTGTCTTCCTTAGAATTAGTCAACTTTTCTAATTTCTACACCTGCGCGTTCTTCTTGCAACTTAGCAATCGCTGTTGTTGATTGCCCTCCCCATCCTCTGTTTTGTGCTTCAACATATTTTTGGTGGATTAGATTTGATACATCCATTGGAACTCTTAAGCTTCTGCCCAAATTCGTGGCTAGCCCGACATCTTTCGAACCTAGATCTAGTTTGAAACCAGGCGAAAAATCGCCTTCGAATAAACCGGTCGGAAATGTGTGCATTTGCCTTGTTTCTCCAGAGCTCATTGAAACAGCATTGTAGAGCGTCATTGGGTCTACTCCGGCCTTTACCCCTAGACTGAAAGCCTCTGACAAAACAACTCCAAGAGTCATACCGATTAAGTTGTTAACAATTTTGCAGACAGCGCCTGCACCTAAATTTCCGCAATAAACAACCTGGTTTCCAATAAGGTCTAGTACAGACTTATATCTATCATAGTTATTTTTATCCCCTCCCACCATTACACATAATGTTCCTTGCTCAGCACCGATTGTTCCGCCACTCACGGGGGCATCAAGGACATTTATTCCTCTTTGTGAAGCTGAGTTAGAAATGCGGGTTATTGTTTCAGGATCGGTGGTACTTAAATCGAAAAGCGTTGTTCCTTCTAATGCACCAGCCAATATTCCTCCCTCTCCCAGCACTACTTGCTCCACATCTTGTGGTGTGGGAAGAGATGTGAATATGACTTCACTGACAGCAGCAACTTCACTAGGGCTGGATAGCGATTTAGCCCCTGCTTTAACTAAGTTTTTAGCGGCAGTTTCGGAGATATCGTAAATAGTGAGATCATGTCCTCCATCCAGGATGTGTTTAGCCATATGCTGTCCCATGAAGCCCACGCCAATAAAACCGACTTTCATATTTTTTTTCTCCAGTCCAATGATTTAGTATTTAAGCAGCCAATTAGACTCTAAAACTTTACTTCACTTGAGATATTATTGCTCATATGAAGTAAATTGCAGGGAGACAGCAAAATTCGCTCACTGGGTTTTTACCCTATATATCCAAAAAGGGAAGATTTAAAATTGTGTTTTGAATTGTAATTGAGGTTGTATATTCCAGCTATGTCATTTGCCGATTTCATTTTGTTTCCATTTATAAAATTTGTCCAATTAATGATTTCATTTGTGGACTCATGTCCCCCTTATATTTACATAGAGGGACTTTTAGAGGGCAAGGAAGTATTGAATGACGATGAAAAGGCCGATGAAAAAACTGTTATTTATATTTCATCAAAACGAGTAGAAGTGGATCCTTACACTTTTGGTATTTTGATGATAGGGGAAAACTTGAGAATAAGATCTACTAGGAGCTATAGGGCTGTTAGCATAGACAGGATTATTCCAGAACAAGGCCCTGTATAAACACCTAGATGAGCTAGATATATTCTGATAGCAGCTCAACAAGGTGTTTGGTTTCTCTCTTTGTGCCCTGTTGAATCTGTTGTCTGCAGGAAACGCCTTCACTCACAATGATTACGTCTTTCGATTCACTTCTGATTGCTGGGAAAAGGGTGTCTTCCCCGATTTGCATGGAGATGTCAAAGTGATCTTTATAAAATCCGAATGAACCTGCCATTCCGCAACAGCCTGATTTTATTTCCACAGATTCCAGACCTGGAATTGTTTTCAACACCTCCATCGCGGATGTTGTTCCCACGAGAGCTTTTTGATGACAGTGACCATGAAATACGACTTTCTGTTCTTGTGGGGGATTGGAGAACCGGAATTGATCTTCTTTTTTTACCGCATATAGAAAAAAGTCTTCTATTAACATAGTGTTTCTGGATATCTCTTTTGCTTTTTCCGGCTCCGAGGCCAGGTCAGGGAAGTCACTGATAAAGCCAAGGACACAGCTGGGTTCTATTCCTACCAGCTTGGCTCCCATTTCTATGTAGGGGTAAATAGAGGATATGTTGAAATCTACATTTGCTTTTGCATGAGACATCATTCCATTGGATAGCATTGGTCTTCCACAGCAACGGGAGTCTGGCAGGATCACTTTGTATCCTAGCTTTTCGATAATATTTACCGTGGCAATGCCTAGTTCTGGGTGATTGTAATTAGTTGTCGTATCTGGGAATAGAACGACAGAGCCTTTGGGATTTTTCGGGATTGTTGTGTCGTCCCTTGACCTGAACCATTGTTGAAAAGTTTGTGGAGCAAAGTTGGGTAAACGTCTTCTTTTATCTATCCCAACTGTTCTCTCTAATACTTGTTTGGAAAAAGATGTGTTCATGATCCAGTTCGAAATCGGCGCAAAAAAAGATCCGATTTTACTTAGAAAATCCACATTCCCAAAAAACCTGTTGTTTAGCCCGTACCCATTTTCGGAATGATAGATATTCAAAAACTCGTACTTCAATTTGGCCATGTCTACATTTGAAGGGCATTCTGCTTTGCAGGCCTTACATTCAAGGCATAAGTCCATAACCTGGTGGAGTCTGTCGCTAGTTAACATGTCGGTGGGAATAGCGCCAGACATAGCGGCTCTCAAAGCGTTTGCACGCCCCCTTGTGGAGTGTTCTTCATCGCGAGTTGCCATGTATGAGGGGCACATCGTACCGCCATGTACTTTCCTGCAAGCGCCTTGGCCATTGCACATCTCTATTGCTGTCGCAAAATTTCCTTCCTCTGAGAATGTAAAACCTGTCGGAGGAGACAAGGTTTCGTATGTTGTGCCATAGCGGAGATTTTCGGTCATCGGTGGTGAGTCGACTATCTTCCCGGGGTTCATTATTCTCTTGGGATCGAAAGTGGTTTTAACATCCCTGAAGGCTTGATAGATTTGACTTCCGAACATTTTCTCGTTGTAGCCACTTCGGACTAAACCATCGCCATGTTCTCCACTCATCGATCCGCCAAATTCTAGGACTAGGTCACTTATTTCATCAGAAATTGCGACCATACGATCTATACCTTCTTGGTTTTTTAGATTGATGAGTGGTCGAATATGGAGGCATCCTACGCTAGCGTGGCCGTAGTATCCTGCCTCCGTGCCATGCTTTCTGACTATTGAGTCGAATCTTCTGACAAATTCAGGGAGCACATGTGGTGACACGGCCGTGTCTTCAACGAATGGGAGAGGCTTTGCATCGCCTGGAACATTCATCATCAAACCAAGACCAGCTTTTCTCACATCCCATACCTTTTCTTGGTCTGAGGGATCAGTCATCCAGACCAGAGAATATCCCCAACCACCCCCATTTATCTTCTCCTTGAGTAAATCAAATTTGTGTGCCAATTCTTTTTCTGAATCAGCAACTAATTCGATTGCTAATAAGGCTTCAGGTTGACCTTCAATAAAATCCGTAATCCTAGAATAGGAGAGATTAGATTGAGCCTGACGAATAATCATGCTTCCTATTAGTTCGATTGCAGATGGGTTTATGTCCAAAGCCGCCACAGTGGCTTCCATCGACTCTATCAACTCTAGACAGTGTAGAACGGCCAGTCCTTTATATCTTGGGGTTGGAACGACTCTTAATTTAGCTTCAGTAATCGTGACCAGTGTACCTTCTGAACCGACTACAAACCTGGCCATATTGAAATTGTTTCCACCTACAAATTCATCCAAATTGTAACCAGAGACACGTCTTTGTATTTTTGGATATCGTGAAAGAACCTCGTCCCTGTTATCTTCTCCAATTTCAAAGAGTGATCTGTATATGTCACCTTCAAAAGTGCTTCCGCGCATCTTGGCTTCAAGAGAATCTCCATTTAGTTGGCCAAATGTTGCCGTATCACCATTGGAGAGAATAACGTCAAGTTCATGAACATTGTCTACCGTTTTCCCCCACATAATTGAGTGGGCCCCACACGAGTTATTCCCTAGCGCCCCACCCACATTTCCTCTGCTACTTGTACTCGGGTCAGGCGCAAAGAGAACGTTATGTGGAGCAAGTATTTGGTTCAGTTCATCAAGAATAATGCCTGGTTGTGTACGTACCCAACCCTCATCTGCGTTGATTTCGATAACATCTCTCATGTACCTTGAAAAATCTAAAATTATAGATTCTCCCACTGTTTGGCCGGCTAGGCTGGTACCGCCTCCTCGCGGTAGCACCGAAACTCCATACTTATGAGCAGTTTCTAGTACCGCGATAATGTCGTCATTGGATTTTGGTAGTACAACGCCTACTGGTTCAATCTGGTAAATACTCGCGTCTGTACTCCAAAGAGCCCTAGACATTTTGTCAAATCTTACTTCTCCTTGAACATGTGAACTGAGTTCTTCAACTAATTGTTGAGTATCTGAGGCGTTGGCTTGAACGGTCATAGTTAGGGTCTACTTCTCCAATAATATGACAACTGTATGAGTCTAAACTGTATGAGTCTAAGTGGCCTAAAGAGTAGCATAGTCATATCACTGTGATTGGGTCAGAACTATGAAAATATCTGTTGAAATTGGAACGTGTCCGCGTTGTTCTATGGGCCGGGATCGAAGTAAGACTACACAAGTATAATTACGATATATCTATTATTTTGAAAGTTGTGTTTCCTTTTGGGGTATCAGCAACTGCCAACTGTCCTGCTCTCTTGCCGATAAACGCTTTGCCCAAAGGGGAGGCGTCAGATATTTTCCCTTCTAGGGGATTGGCTTCTGATGGACTAACCAAAGTGTATTTTGTTTTTTTCTTTTTGGAAACTTCCTCTACCCTTATGGTTGTTCCTACACGAACGCTTTTTGTGCCCTTTCCCGATCCGTCCACAATAATTGCCGTGCGAAGCATTGAGTCAATTTCTTTAATTCTCGCTTCTTCACGTCCCTGCTGTTCTCTCGCTGCTTCCAGAGGAGCATTTTCCCTCACATCACCATCGGAAGCAGCTCGATGAATCGCTTCGCTGATGGAAACTCGATTAGATTCCAAACCCGACTTTTCGGTTATCAGTTGGTTGTAGCCTTCTTGAGTCATCTGCTGACCACGGTTGAGTCCCTCATCTCCCTTGGAGTCTAGCGAAGTCCTTGGTCTTCTAATTCGAAAATGAGTCGATAGATTTACTTGTGTGGCCTCCTGGTCATAGGCAAATTTTAAAAACTTTCTGACAGCCTGAAGTCCTTCTAGAGCCTCTGGGGCGCTACTATTTTTACACGCATCCTCAGCGTACGAGCCAATTTGAGAAGGACTTATTGCTGGCAGGTCAATTTCTAGTTCCCGAAAATGTTTAACGAATCTGTCTAATTCTCTCGCGGCCTCTGGGGTTTTATCTTTTGGCCTCATGGTGCCTGGGTTCTTGTTCTCTTTGTCAGGTGATGTGTAGACTCCGACAAGGGCCATAAGTTTTATTGTTTCGTCGTTAGCCAAGACAGATCCTCCCTAATTGAACGTTAATTCGACAACCATGTTAGCAAAGCAGGCTGGTTCCCTGTCAACGACCAGCTTGGGGAATAGGGTATAACAAACTGGAATGTCAGGCTTTACTTAAATGTTTACATCAGGTTAATCAGATGGGTTATGATCAGTTTTTATGATAGGTTCTCGCTAGGCGGGGGAAAAATTGCTGTCAGATAATGGGTAAGCGAGAAACGTGGCGATACTTCTTGACAGATGTTAAATTACTCGTTGGATTATATGAGGGGAGTTTTACTCAGGGATGAATACATCTGAGTTTCTAAATATAACGTCTTTAATCGTTCCGGATCGAACTGCGATTATTTTTGATGGTAAGAGAATTACCTATTCTGATCTAGCATTAAGAGTGGCTAGACTTGCAAATGCACTTCGGGACCTAGGTGTAAATAGTGGTGACCGAATTGCCACTATGGAGGTCAATTGCAATGAACACATTGAGGCATATTTTGCCGCCGCTAAGTTAGACGCGATATACGTCCCGGTAAATTTTAGGGCCACTGAGTCAGAGCTCGAATATATGCTGAAAGATTCGTCTCCTACTGTCTTACTTGCTGGATCCCGGTATACGGATATGATTGAGCTTATATCGGCTAAAGTCGAGAGCTTAAAAGCGTTGATTGTGATAGATGGAACTGCCGACGGGTGGCATACATACGACCAGATAGTTAGCTCAGCTCTTGACGACGAAATGTTTCCGGAGTCAGATGATGATGATTTGACAATGCTAATGTTCACAGCTGGGACTACTGGCTTTCCCAAGGGTGTGATGTTGAGCCATGATAGCTTTTCCTCTTATATCCTCAGCAACGTTTCACCACCTGACATGGATGTGGAGGAGAAAAATATATTAACCGTTCCTCTTTACCACATAGCAGGGGTACAGGCAGTAATGGCGGCTGTCTATGGTGGAAGAACTCTGATTATTCAAAGACAGTTTGAACCTGTTGAATGGATGACTTTGGTTGAACAGGAAAAAGCCAATAGGGCAATGATGGTACCTACTATGTTGAAGATGATTTTAGATCATCAGGAATTTCAAAACCATGACTTATCAAGTCTCGAAGTTATTACCTATGGGGCAGCCCCAATGCCATTAGAAGTTATACGTCGTGCGATAGCGATGTTGCCTGGGACATTTTTTATAAATGCCTTCGGACAAACTGAAACGGCCGCCACTATAACTATGTTGCCTCCCGAGGACCATATCTTGGAGGGCTCTGATGAAGAAATAGAAGTGAAATTAAAGAGGTTAACTTCTATTGGAAAACCATTAGAGGATGTGGAAGTTAGGATTGTGAGCGATGAGGGGAACCAGGTTGGCCTAGGCGAAACAGGGGAAATCGTCGCGAGAGGGTCACGATTGATGAAGGGGTATTGGAAGCAAGAGCAGGCCACGGCAGAAGCTCTCAGGGGAGGATGGCTTTATACAGGAGACCTCGGGTACTTTGACGAAGATGGCTATATATTCTTATCTGGCAGGGCTAAAGACTTTATCAAGAGGGGAGGAGAAATGGTTTCCCCAGAGGAAGTGGAGCAAGTTTTACATTCTCATCCAGCTATAGACGAGGCAGCTATTATTGGCGTACCTGATATCGACTGGGGAGAACGAGTGCGCGCGATTGTGGTGGCTAAGGAAGGGGAGACAATAGACGGTCCTGAAGTGATTGAATATTGCAGATCTCGTCTTTCCAGCTTTAAGAAACCTGAGTCAGTTGTAGTTGTGGATAAGCTACCTAGAAATCCTCTTGGTAAGGTTTTGAAGAGAATTTTGAGAGAGGATTTTAACCACCCAATAGTTGAATGAATAATCATCTTTAATTGGTAAATTTTGAAGGATGTTGTAAATGAAAATCACTAACATTGAAAATTTTATAGTTGATGCCGGATGGAGACCCTGGGGGTTTGTCAAAGTCGAGACAGACGAGGGTATAACCGGTTGGGGCGAGTGTAGCGATGGGCGTTCGCCAAATGGAGTTGCAGGCACCATCGAGGACTTGAAACCTGTCCTGATAGGCACTGACCCTCGGGAATTTGAGATGAGATTTTGGGATATGTTTAGAGCCACCCGGCAAAGCCCGGGAGGGATTGCGGCAAAGGCTCTTGCAGGGTTGGACTGCGCCTTCATAGATATCAAAGCCAAAAGCCTTGGAATTTCAGTTCCAGAACTTTTTGGGGGTCCAACTCGTGAAAGAGTACGTGTGTACTGGTCTCACTGCGGCACATCTCGAGTTGGCAATAATGAACTTATTGGAGTACCTGCTCTTAGGACGTGGGATGATATTACTAATTTAGGTAAAGAAGTAGTGGAACGAGGATTTACAGCTCTAAAAACGAATATCATTGGTCCTGGTGATACCCCCGTACATTTTGGTGGCGGATTTGGAGGTGGCAAAGGGAGTACGGATCAGGTGGTCACGAAAGGTGTCCTTCGCCATGTGGAGAAGTTGATCGGTACATTTAGAGATGCAGTTGGTCCAGACGTTGATATAAACCTCGATATTAACTTCAATTTTAAAACTGAGGCGTGTCTCAGAATAGCTCAAGTATTGGAACAGTTCGATATGCTCTGGTTAGAGATAGATATGTATCAACCTGAGAGTATAAGACAAATAAAGGACTCAACTACTACCAGGATATGTACAGGTGAAAATCTTTTTTACATGAGGGATTATTTACCTTATTTTCAACAACACGCTGCGGATATGTTCATGATTGACGTGCCCTGGAATGGGTTCAGCCAATCCAAGAAAGTGGGAGATTTGGCCGAGGTTTTTCAGCATAACGTGGCTCCTCACAATTACTATAGCCATCTATCTACTTTTGTGAGTGCTTCTCTTTGTGCCTCTTTACCCAATATTCGAATTATGGAAATTGACATAGACGATGTGCCATGGAAAGACGAATTGACAACTTCTAAGCCCGAGATTATTGATGGCTATATGACGGTTCCAGCTGGACCAGGCTGGGGGGCAGATATAAATGAGGAAGTTGCAAGAGCCCATCCATGGAAAGGTACCAGGGTTGGATATAGTTCTAGGGGAAACACCCCGTCAGAATTGTCATATGGGTTACCTTCCATCTAAATTTCTTCTGGAATAGGTTGTCCAGATTGAAGGGTTTTTATAAGAGTAGCGGCTGCCTGTGGACGCTCCATATACATGTTGTGGCCAGTGTTCATGACAGTGCAGAAGTGAATATTGTTTTTAATCCGTGAGAGTTCCTTGACAGGTTGAAAGATGCTTTGTCTATCCTCACTGGCCATAAAAAGTGTTGGAACCTCTAATTTTTGGAGAGTCGGGAGCAAGTCAAAGTAGTCACCATCTCGATCTTTCCAACTCAGAGTCTGCGTTGCCCATTTCATGTCAAGCCGGCCATCTTCATTTATAAACGTCTCATGCTCAACGACATCCCTGATCACCTCCGCTGTCCATTTTTTTGTTACCTTGTGCCTTGATAAAAGTTGGGTGAGCTCTTCCTTATCTGACCATGTGGTCCTGGGTCGAGTTTCCCGAGCTGAAACCATTCGTTGAAATTTTTCATCCACGGTTATCATTGGTTCCAATAGAACAATGAAATTAAAGGCACTCGGTTTCCGAGCAGCGTAAAGTGCTAAGGCAATTCCTCCTGTGGAGTGGGCTACTACTGCGTCAGCATGTCCGTCAAAAACAGTAGTCATAAAATTTTCGATGTTATACGACCGTTCGACAAATCTATAGCCAGAAAATGGCCAATCGCTGTTGCCATGCCCGAAAAGATCCATTGCTGTTACGGTATGGGTTGAAGCTAATTTACGCGATAATGCATCGAAGCTTCTAGAGGTTCTCATGTCGCCATGTATTAGAAGTACTGTGGTATTTCCGGTTCCCATCTGCACATAATGCGACTTGAGTCCTTCTAGTTCCACAAAATGACTCTTGGGTTTCATCGGTTGCATGCCCGGTATTTCAGTTTTATCACCTTAGAGCGACTATAAGAGCCAGCTCCGCAGTGTTCTAGGACTGACCTCTTAATCGAGAAGGTCGGTTCATCTCCCACCAGATATGGCTGGGAGAAAGTGAACTTCACTGTCTACCGAAACTTTCTCTATCATGCCTAAAGGAGTTATTTCCCCGTCAATTGCCACAGCTATATTAGGTTTCACCCTTCCCTCTTCAACTAGGCGTTTTTTAAAACCTGGGAACATGGAGTCGAGATTATCAATTACCTGTCTTACATTACCACCCTCCACTGACACCCTTTGCTCCCCATTGGAGAGATTCTGCATCAGTGAAGGTATGAAAACAAGTGCCATTAGAGACCTAGATTTATTCTGGGCTTGCGGATTGTATAGCCCCAGGACTCATCGGCAACTCTGTCATGCGCTTTCCAGTTGCATCGTATATAGCATTTGCAATTGTGGGTGTCGGTGGGACTATGTTAGCCTCTCCAACCCCTCTGACTCCGAATGGGTGTCCGGGGTTTGCGACTTCTACTATAACTGTATCAATCATTGGAAGATCGAGAGATGTTGGCATTCTGTAGTCAAGTAGACTGGAGTTTGTCATCGTTCCCTCGTCGTTCATGAAGTATTCTTCATTCAAGGCCCAACCAATACCTTGGACGCTTCCCCCTTGCATTTGGCCTTCCACGTAACTTGGATGGATAGCCTTCCCTACGTCCTGAACGCATGTGAATCTTTCCACAGTGGCTTTACCGGTTTCGGGGTCTATTGAAACATCAGCGATATTACCTGCAAATGAGCCACCCACACCCGAGGGGTTGACTGAGGCTGATCCCGAAATACCACCTCCAGTGTCACTAAGCTGTTCCGCCAATTCTTTGAAGGTCATCTTGAGTTCGGAATCACTCTGAGAACTTATAACGCCATCTTCCATCTGAAGGTTATTGGCATCAACATCCCATATTTTTGCGGCTCTCTCAATGCATTGTTGTTTCACATCTTGGGCCGCTTCATACGCTGCCCATCCTGTAGCAAATGTTGTTCTACTGCCTCCGGTCACTGCGGTGAAACCGATTGTGTCCGTGTCTACAACGGTAGGCCTAACGTCTTCTACAGGAATTCCCAGAACCTCTGCTGCATGCATTGCTATAGAGGTTCTCGATCCACCGATATCTGTGGAGCCCTCTGTCAGATTGATTGAACCATCTTTGTTGACTGCTATGTTGCACGCCGAGTCAAACCCTATGTTGAACCAAAACCCTATCGATACTCCTCTTCCGGTTCCTTCTGCTTTTGCAGACTGGTAATGAGGATGATCACGCATGGCTTCGAGCACTTCCTTTGCTCCAATCCTGCCAAACACTGGTCCATCAGGTCTTCTGGTTCCTTCTGTAGCAACATTTTTAAGTCGGAGTTCTATTGGGTCCATCCCAAGTTTTTCGGCCAATTCATTGACGGCTTGCTCAGCACCAAACGCCGCGTTTGGAGCTCCAGGAGCTCTGTAGGCCGCTGTTTTTGGTTTGTTAACGACCACATCAAACCCATCAATTGTGGAGTTTTCAATATCATACGTGGAGAACACGCATTGAACCGCCGCTCCTACCGGAGACCCTGGGTATGCTCCAGCCTCCATTGCCATCCAGGCATATGCGGCAGTCATTGTACCGTCGTGTTTTGCCCCTATTTTAATTTTTATTTGGGAGCCCGGTGTAGGCCCTGATGCCTCAAAAGTTTCTTTTCTGCTCATTACTATTTTCACAGGTGCCCCAGTTTTGCGGGAGAGTAGGGCAGCTACAGGCTCTAAATAAATCGGAATTTTCCCTCCGAATCCGCCTCCAATTTCAGTTGGGGTTACCCTGACCATTGAAACGGGCATGTCAAGTAACTCAGCCACGCTGTCCCTGACGACAAAAGACCCTTGTGTGCTGCACCAAATGTGCAGCCTTCCGTCATGACTCCATAGAGCAGTAGCGTTATGAGGTTCTATATATCCTTGGTGTACTGTTTTTGTGTTGTATTCACGCTCGACTATTACGTCGGCTTCTTCAAAGCCTTTTGCTATATCACCTTTCACATGTTGGGAATGAGAGGCAATGTTACTTACGACTCCTGTATCTTCTCCGAGCTCTTCAGTGGTTAAAGATTCGTGTAATATCGAGGCGTTTGATGCCATAGCCTCTTGGGTTGTCAATACTGGTGTGAGTACTTCGTATTCTACGTCGATGAGGCTGAGAGCTGATTCTGCAACGTGGGGATTAGAGGCCGCCACTCCAGCGATTGCCTGGCCCGCGTATAGGACCTTGTCACTCGCCAGTATATTGTCCTTTAACCATTTGTTACCGGCTTGGGGAAAATCTTTTGAAGTAACGACAGCCTTAACGCCGTCTAGCTTTTCCGCTTTGCTAGTGTCAATTGAAATTATTTTGGCGTGGGCATGTGGGCTTCTTAGAATTTTCCCCTGAAGTAACCCCGCTGCGTCAAAGTCAGCTCCATAGATTGCTCTGCCGGTTACTTTGTCTGCACCGTCATGGCGGACTGGTCTTGTGCCTATCACCTTGTAATCAGTATCGGTAGCCAGAACCATATTTCTTTCATAGTCGGCCGTTGTCATACTCTTTACGCCTCCTGTAGTCTCTTGGCAGCGTCTTGGACTGCTCTAACGATTTTGTCATAGCCTGTGCACCGGCATAAGTTATTGGCGAGCCAAAACCTTATCTCGTGTTCAGTTGGGTTCGGATTTTGTTCTAGCAGTGCCTTGGATGAAATTATGAAACCTGGGGTGCAAATCCCACACTGCAAAGCTGCATTTTCTAGAAACGCTAGTTGCAGTGGATGGAGATTGCTCCCGTCCGCAACACCTTCGATAGTTTCTATGTTTGCCCCTTCTGCTTCTACACCAAGTACAAGGCAAGCGGTGACTATGCGTCCGTCTATGTTGACGGTGCAAGCTCCACAGTTCCCATCGTTACAGCCCTCTTTGGTACCTGTTAGGCCTATCTCATCCCTAAGGCATTCAAGTAGGCTTTGTCTAGGTTCACACAGGAAATCGACGTGTTCCCCATTTATAGTTGTTTGTACGTATGTTTTTGCTGGCATTTAGCTCGCTCCCTGTGCTCTCTCTACTGCTGTGTTAAGGGCACGTCTTGTCAGAACATCACAGAGATGTTTACGGTAGTCCGCGGTGCCTCTCATATCGGATATTGGTTTTGCTGCAGCCTTAGCGAGATCTGCAGCCTTCTGAATTACTCCTTCGCTGACTGTTTGCCCAACGAGAGCCTCCCCTGCCTCCTCTACCAAGAGTGGAGTGGGTGCCACTGAGGCCAAGCTTACTCTCGCAGATGTAAATTTGCCGTCCTCAATAGTTACTGAGGCACCTACTCCCGCTACCGCAATATCCATCTCATTTCTGGGAATGAATCTAATGTAATTAGCTCCAAATCCGGCGCCATTGCTGGGAAAGTTAATAGATACCAGTAGTTCGTCGCTCCCAATGCATGATTGTCCAGGACCGGTGCATATATCTTCTACAGGGACCTCTCTTATACCAGAAGGACCTGCGATTGTCGCTACCGCTCTGTGTGCAATCATATTTGGGATTGAATCTCCGCTAGGAGCCGCGTTACAAAGGTTCCCACCGAATGAGGCACGCCCTTGAATCTGGGTGCCACCTATGAGGGTGGCAGAGTCGTTCAAAGCAGAGAAATGGCTGTTTACATTGTCGTCGCCATAAATCTTGTAGCATTCAACTGCTGCTCCTACAGTCAACCCTTTGTTGGCGTCATAACTGAGTTCGTTAAGTTCCGGAATGCTCTTTATGTCTACCACCACGTCAGGATTGATCCGAGGGTGTCCTGCTCTTAATTGAACTATCAGGTCCGTTCCCCCTGCCATAGCCCTAGCGGTTCCACCTGAATCTGAAAGAAGTTTGACAGCATCTTCTACCGTATTGGGTTTCTCAAAATCTATCCACTTCAAAAGCCTTCCTCCTTATACTGCATCTGCAAGTTTTGTCACAAACACAAAGTTATCCATTTTTAACTTCTATTACCTTTATGATGTACATACATGAACAAAAGAACCGGACCAACGCCAATGTGACAGCCCGATTTGCGGGATCAGTCTAACATATGGATTAAAGGGGAACAATAAACCGGATTAGTCACTATCTGTACAGAGGAAAAGATGGCTAAACTATATGTCTCTTGATGCCCAAAATACTTGGTGTTAGTCGGCCACAGCGCCCATTTGTATATCGGATAGCAAAGTGTTTAGATATGAACCTGTGTGAGAGCCTTCAACTTTGGCTACATCTTCAGGGGTCCCCACGCAAACTATCTGCCCCCCCCTGTCTCCTGCACCCGGTCCCATGTCAATTAGCCAGTCCGCATTCTTGATTAGATCTAGATGATGTTCTATTAGTACTACCGAGTTACCGGAATCAACCAAGCGGTGCATAACTTTTAATAGCTGTGCGCAATCTTCAAATGATAATCCAGTCGTTGGTTCATCCAATATGTACAGCGTTTGTCCCGTTGCTCTTTTTGAGAGTTCGGTGGCAAGCTTGACTCTCTGCGCCTCTCCGCCACTTAGTTGAGTCGCTGGTTGTCCCAGCCTTATGTAACCCAATCCAACATCTTTTAGCGTCTGCAACTTGTTGCTGATTCTTGGGATGTTTGAGAATAAATCTACTGCTTCAGTCACGGTCATGGAGAGTACGTCAGCTATGCTATGACCCCTATAAAGTATTTCAAGGGCTTCCCTGTTATATCTATTCCCGCCACATTCTTCACAAGGTACGCTGACGTCAGGAAGGAATTGCATTTCGATATTTATCTGCCCATCTCCTGAGCATGCCTCACACCTTCCTCCTTTGACATTAAAGGAAAATCTGCCAGGTTTATATCCTCTACTTCTCGCTTCAGGGACTTGTGCAAAAAGTTCTCTGATAGGAGTAAAAGTACCGGTATAGGTGGCAGGGTTACTCCTTGGAGTTCTACCAATTGGAGATTGATCAATGTTCACAACCTTATCCAGGTTGTCTATCCCGCGAATTTCTTTGAAGGATCCCGGACGGTCTCTAGAACGATAAAAGTGCTGGGCTAGCCTTTTGTAGAGTATCTCATTTATTAGAGTGCTTTTACCGGAACCAGATACACCAGTTACGCAAACAAATATACCTAGCGGGATGTCGACATCTATGTTTTTGAGGTTGTTTTGGGTCGCTCCAATGATATTGAGACAGGATCCGTTGGCGGTTCTCCTACTGGTGGGAATGTCGATCTTCTTTTTGCCTGATAAGTATTGTCCTGTAAGTGATCTAGGGTTGGACATCACTTTTTTGGGTGTTCCTGATGCAACTATGTGCCCCCCGTGTTCCCCGGCTCCTGGACCTAAATCTACAATATGGTCTGCGGCCCTCATAATTGCTTCATCATGCTCAACTATAAGTACAGTGTTTCCAACATCCCTAAGACCTTTTAAGGTGTTGATTAGTCGAGCATCGTCGGCTGGATGAAGACCTATAGAAGGTTCATCACACACATATAGGACTCCCATCAGTCCTGAGCCTATTTGAGTGGCTAGTCTGATCCTTTGTGCCTCTCCTCCGCTCAATGTTGAGGCTGTTCTGCTGAGAGTCAGATAGTCCAGACCTATGTTTAAAAGGAATTCGAGCCGAGACGCGATTTCTTTTAGGATCTGGGATCCTATTGAAATTTGTCTTTCAGTCAGTACGTCTTTATTACTCAGGTTGGTTGTCCATTCATAGCATGCTCTTACTGACAGGTCAGTTACGTCCATTATGGTGCTTTGGTTAACAATGACTGCGAGAGCTTCAGGCCTCAGTCGTTTTCCCTGACAACTTTGGCAGGGAAGTGAGGTCATATAACGTTCGATGTCTTTTCTAACACTTTCGGATTCTGTCTCGGTATGTCGTCTCTCAAGATTATTAATCACTCCCTCGAATTTCGTCTTCCAACGGTAAGTTCTTCCCCTTCTTGTTTTGTGATTCACTTGGATTCTTTTGCCGCCCGTACCAAGGAGTATGGTGTTGAGTTCATCATCAGTTAGTTCATCTATTGGAAGGTTAGGATTAAATCCTATCGCTTCGGCTAGTGACAGTAATTGGCTTGAATACCATGGGGACATGGATCCAGAACGCGCCCAACCCACGATGCCACCGTCTGTGATTGATCGGGATTTATCTGGTATGACCAGATCTGGATCCACGATTAGCTTGTATCCTAGGCCAGAACAAATATTGCAAGCACCGTGGGGATTGTTGAAGCTAAAAGTGCGTGGTTCTAATTCCCCCAGGTTCACATTGCAGTGCACGCATGCAAAGTCTTCAGAAAACATCATCTCATCTCCACCCTGGACATCTACCATCACGAGACCTTCAGATTGAGATAGTGCCGCCTCTGCACTCTCTGTTACCCTTCCTTGATCAACCGATCGATTAATAATTAATCTGTCTACAACCACATCTATGTTGTGCCATTTTTGTTTGTCTAAGTCGAATTTCTCCGACAAATCATGTGTTTCCCCGTTAACTCGAACTCTAACGAAACCAGCGCGTCTCGCTGACTCAAAAACATCCCGATGCTCACCCTTTCTTCTCCTTACCACCGGTGCAAGTATTTGTATCCTGCTTTCATCGGGCAGCGACAGGATTGAATCGGCTATTTGTTGCACTGTTTGTTTTTGGATCACGCGCCCACACTTGAAGCAATGTGGTGTGCCTATACGAGCAAACAAAAGTCTGAGATAGTCGTAAATTTCGGTGACTGTACCGACTGTGGATCGAGGGTTGTGTGATGTTCCTTTTTGGTCAATTGAAATAGCTGGAGAAAGGCCCTCTATGTAATCCACTTCAGGCTTGTCCATCCGTCCTAGGAACTGTCGGGCATAGGAGGAAAGCGATTCTACATATCTTCGCTGGCCTTCAGCGTAAATCGTGTCAAAAGCCAGAGAGCTTTTGCCCGAACCGGATACTCCCGTAATAACAACCAACTTGTTTCTGGGTATTGTCACGTCAACGTTTTTGAGGTTGTGTTCCCTCGCACCTTTGACAATTATGTTTTTAGCCAACCCATTTGATGCCAAAATTGCCGCCTCTAAGACCATAGCTAGTGAGCACGATGCTCAATGTGATTCTATCATTCAAATCTATGTTCTAAACCTTGATGAATGTTGTGATATGGATATAGAATCCATCGGATATCCACGATATTTATTATGCAAGGAGATATTCATGGCACTCGACTTCCGTTCACTTCTCGCTGAACACATTCCTGATGGAGGAAGAGGAGCCCGTCCCCGAAGAGGTAAGTACGATTTTGCAGTCGCATACCCAGACCCTGCCTCTTTGCCCCATGACAAAATAATGGAATGCCTTAGC